>Ga0207718_100488_pt1 | contig 34804 bp, 32 predicted proteins | sample A23M2SouthBayCA_FD_187749 | JGI IMG/M metagenome (GOLD analysis project Ga0207718, IMG submission 187749) | Aerobic enrichment media microbial communities from Eden Landing Ponds, California, USA - A23 M2 (SPAdes) | ecosystem: Environmental > Aquatic > Marine > Unclassified | place: Emeryville... | reverse complement strand
AGGAACACCGTCGGCTCGTCGAGGATCAACGGCGGGGTGGGCGCCGTCCCTTCGATCCCCTCGGCGAGCAGCCGATAGATCGCCGCCCGGAGGCTGAGGTTGAACAGCGCACGTTCGCCGCCGGAAAGCTGGTCCGGGTCGAGGGGTTCGCCGTCCTTCTGGTAGATCGTGAGGTGGTAGTCCGTCTCGAGTTCGATCCGGTCGTAGGAGTCGTTCCGGTAGACCAGATCGAACGTCTCGTTGAGCATCCACTCCAACGTCTCGACGTTGCGCTGGCGAAGCTCCGCCCGGAGCTGACCGTACATCTCCTGGAGCTGTTCGGCCTCCACGTAGAGTGACTCCAGGTGGTCGACGGTCGCTGCGAGGGTCTCACGACGCTCGCGCAGCGATTCGAGTTCCTCGATTTCGTTCTCGATGGCACCGATCCGGGCCTGCAGTTCGTCCCGTTGCTTCTCGCGAGCCGCAATCTCCTCGACCACTTCCTCGAGATACGTCTCGGCGCGTTCCTTGTCGTCCCGAGCCTCGGCCAGACGGGCCTCGTCGATGGCTTCGGCGAGTTCCGAACGCCGCTCCCGAAGCGTCCCGAGGCGATCCCGGCGCTCGTCGTTCATCGCTTCGAGCTGTTCACGACGCTCCTGACGGTTCTCGATCCCGTCTTCGAGGTCTGAAAGCCGGTCGAAGTCCTCGATGACGGCTTCGAGACGGTCGATCCGATCGGCGAGTTCGCCACGCCGCTCGTTGCACTCGGCGATGGCCTCCCGGCACGCCTCGGCTTCGTCCTGAGCTTCTTCGGCGGACTCGCGGGCCGCCTCGGCGTTCGCCTCCAGTTCGTCAGCTTCCGCCCGCAGCGTGTCGATGCGCTCTTCGGTCTTATCGATCGAGTTCTCCCGCTCCTCGATCAGTTCGGCGAGCGTCTCGCGTTTGTCACGGAGTCGATCGCGCTCGTCCTCACGATTGACCAACGTCTCGGCACGGTCGAGGCGGTCTTGGATTTCCGCGCGTCGCTTTCGCAGTTCCTCGTGTTCCGCCCGCAGCTCGGTCAGTCGTTCGCGATCGTCGTCGAGTGACTCGACTCGCGGGGCCTCCTCGACGTCCTGGCCACATTCGGGGCACTTTCCGGCGACGAGCAGGGCCTCGGCCTCCTCGATGTCCGCTTCGAGCGAATCGATCGTCGCCTCGAGTGACGTCAGATCGCTTTTGACGGCCTCGAGTTCGCCGCCGACTTCCTCGTGGAACGACTCCGCATCGCCGATATCCACCGGCGCGTCAGCGAACGTTTCCTCGATGTCTTCGATCGCCGCGTCCAGTTCGGCGAGTCGTTCCCGGCGATCGTCGAGGGCGGCGCGGGTCTCTTCGAGGTCCGATTCGAGTTCGCCAGCCCGCTCGCGTTTCTCGGCGGCGCGTTCCTCGGCGTCGCTCGCGTCCTCGCGAAGCCCTTCGGCGTCCTCGCGATAGCGCTGGAGGTCGAGACGGTATTGTTCGATCTCGTCGCGCAACTCGTCGTCGCGCTCCTCGAGGTCCTCGATGAGCGCTTCGACGGCGTCCCAATCGGCGTCGGTCGACAGCTCGGTCTCCCCGAGTTCGGATTCGATCCGATCGCGGACCTCCTCGCGCCGCTCGCGCCGCTCGGTGATCTCGTCGGCGAGTTCCTCGCGCTCGCGTTCGGTCGCCTCGATCGTCTCGGTCAGCTCCTTGACCTCGCTTTCGACCTCCGCAAGTTCCTCGCGACGCTGCTCGTACTCTTCCAAGATCGACTTCGCGTCTTCGAGCGTTTCACGGGCTGTCTCGCGCTGTTCCTCGTAGCGCTCGAGGTCATCCCTGACCGTGGCAAGCTCGCTTTCGGCCGCGTTGAGTTGGTCGTGAAGCGCTTTTTCCTCCTTGGATTCGATCTGTTCTTCGAGCTGCGAGAGGGACTCGCGTTTCCCTTCGAGCACCCTGCCGACCCCCACGCGGGCGTCGCTGGCCCGCTGGCGATAGTCCTCTAGGCGGCCGAGCTGGAGGAGGTCGTCGATCATGTCCTGGCGCGCTCCCGGAGAGGCGTTGATGAGCTTGTTGACCTCGCCCTGCCGGACGTATGCACAGTTGATGAACGCCTCGTGGTCCATCCGAAGCAGCGTTGCGACGCGCTCGCGGACGTCTCTGGCCCCCTCGACGATGCCGTCGGCTTCATCCAGCACACATTCGACGGTCGTCGCCCGGTCGTCCCGGACGCGGACGCGGCGCTTGACGTGATAGGATTCGCCACCGTGCGCGAACCAGAGTTCGACCGTCGCCTCCTCGGCACCGATGGTAACGAGTTCGTCCAGGGTGCGATCGAGCGCGCGAGCGCCATAGAGGGCGAAAAAGCAGGCTTCGAGCAGCGAGGACTTCCCGCTGCCGTTGACACCGTGGATGACGGTTACGCCACGCTCCAGACGCAGGTCCGCGTCGGCGTAGCACTTGAAGTTCTCCACGCGGACGCGCTCGAATCTCACAGGTACTCACCCATGGTTGCCTGGCCGTCGCCGTCGGTCTGTCCGCCGCCGTCGTCGGACTGGCCCTCGTCGCTGTCGGCCTGGCCGTCACCGTCGTCGGTCCGGGCCTCGTCGCTGTCGGTCTGTTCGCCGCCGTTGTCGGACAGGCGCTCGTCGCTGTCGGCTTGTCCGTCCTCACTGGCCGGTTCCGATTCGGTTTCGGCGCTGTCGTCGCTTTCGACCGGGGCCGGCTCGAAGTGCTCGGCGTCGGCCTCGTCGACGAGTTCTCTGACCCGAGATTCGACCGCGTCGTCGACGTTCGAGCCGGCGACCTTGCTGGCCCGGACGACCTCGTCGAGTTCCGCCGCGGCGGGGCTGAGGCCGAGCTGGTCGATCCGCTCGCGAACGGCGTCGTCGGGATCTGCGAAGCTCACCTCGTAGGCGGCCTCCTCGTCGATCTCGCGGCGGTCGTTGACGCGGGCGATGAGTGCACCGCGATCGCGGGCGAACTCCTCGATCGTCGCCGGCGGGACGCGCTCGCCCTCACCCTCGATGGTGACGATCACGACAGCGTCCTCGAGGTCGTGCTGGCCGACCCGGTTGCGGACGCGCTCGGTCCCCTCACCTTCGGCGAGTTCCAGGTCGACGAAGACGAACTCGCGGGTTTCGATGGAGCGCCGGCGGATGTCGACGCCGTCGTCGAACGTCACGAGGTTGTACCCCCGGGCTTCGCGCTCGGAAGCGCTTGCCCGCTCGGTCGAGCCACAGTACGTGAGCCAGGTACCGTCGACTTCGCGTCTGGCCGGCGTGTGATCGTCGCCGAGCAACATCGCGTCGAAGTCGACCGTGGACGCGGCGAGGATCTCCTCGGCGTCCCAGTCGCCGTGAGAGAACGGCTGAAAGAGGCCGTGAGAGACCAGTGCGGCGTGGGCGGCGTCGTGTGGGGCGAAGTCGTATTCCAGGTCGTCACGGGAGGCACGGGCGACGAAGTCCAGCCCATAAAAAGCAGTGTCGCCGATCACGGTCGGCTCCTCGTCGAGTCGGATCGCCAAGTCAAGCGATTCGAAGAGGTCGAGCCATTGGGCATCGCGCTTGCCCTCGTGGTTACCGACGATCGCCAGAAACGGGATGTCCGCTGCGGCGAGGTCCCGGAGTGTCCCCAGTGCCCCCATGATGTCCTGCAATCTGGGGCGTCGGTCGTGAAAGAGGTCGCCGGCGTGAACGACGGCGTCGACGTCCGCCTCGATCGCGTCGTCGATTACCTGCTGGAAGGCGAACAGAAAGTCCCGCTGGCGCTCCGGCGAGTGGTACTGCCGGTAGCCCAGATGCGTGTCGCCCGTATGGAGCACCTGCGTCATTGGACCTACGTACTCCGCGGGGTCCTAAAGGGATTGCGCGAGCGAGGTGAAAGTGAACGGACGTCGCCAACGGCCGGCTCTCACTCGATGACGAGTGAGTAGACGCGCTTGCGGGCGTCAGCGAAGGAGAAGCGCGACTCGACGACGCCGACGTCCTCGAGACGACTGAGTGCGTACCGGACCGTTCTGGCCGGCAACAACGTCTCCTCGGCGAGTTGACTCTGAGTCTGACTCCCCTGGTACTCCAGTGATTTCGCGACGAGTTTGGCGCTCGGCGGGAGATCCGTGACCGCGTCCCAGCCGGGATCCTGTGCTGTCTCGACCTGTGACGGCTCCGTGATGCTCATCGTAACAGCCGATTCTGGATACAGGGTAATAATATTTGTCATTCCTAAATATGCGTGCCGTGCATTCATCGATCGGTCAATCGCCTTCTTCGGCGATCACGGTCACAGAATGTCCGATCCAACTCGATTCGTCAGTGGGCGGGATTCACCCGCTTCAGCCCATAAATATGCGACCTCCACCACCCACGTTTGTGTCGACCCGAAGTCTCTTACCGACCGATCCGCTAGAAGGATCCAATGACAGACACGGTGGACGACGTCGACCAGCCGTACGACGACGACGTCTCCAAGCAGGAGAAAATCGAGGCATTAGAGGAACAGCTCGACGTGCTTGAGTCCCAGAACGAGGAGATGCGTGACGAGCTGCTCGACGCCAACGCCGAGAACAACAAGTACAAGCAGAAACTCGAGCGGCTGACTCACGAGAACAAGAAACTCAAGCAGTCGCCGCTGTTCGTGGCCACAGTCCAGGAACTCACCGAGGACGGCGTCGTGATCAAACAGCACGGCAACAATCAGGAGGCCCTGACCGAGGTCACCGAGGAGATGCGCGAGGAGCTCGAACCCGACGACCGGGTCGCCGTCAACAACTCCCTGTCGATCGTCAAGACGCTGGAAGACGAGACTGACGTCCGCGCCCGCGTGATGCAGGTCGACCAGAGCCCGGACGTCACCTACCAGGACATCGGCGGACTCGACGATCAGGTTTCGGAAGTCCGGGAAACCGTCGAGATGCCCCTGAAGAGTCCCGAGATGTTCGACGAGGTCGGGATCGACCCGCCGAGCGGGGTTCTGCTGCACGGCCCGCCGGGCACCGGCAAGACGATGCTGGCGAAGGCCGTCGCCAACCAGACCGACGCCACGTTCATCAAGATGGCCGGCTCCGAACTCGTCCACAAGTTCATCGGCGAGGGCGCGAAGCTGGTTCGTGACCTCTTCGAACTCGCCCGCCAGCACGAGCCCTCGGTGCTGTTCATCGACGAGATCGACGCGATCGCGGCCAAGCGGACGGACTCGAAGACCTCCGGCGACGCCGAGGTCCAGCGGACGATGATGCAACTGTTGAGCGAGATGGACGGCTTCGACGAGCGCGGCGAGATCCGGATCATCGCCGCGACCAACCGCTTCGACATGCTCGATCGCGCCATCCTCCGGCCCGGTCGCTTCGACCGCCTCATCGAAGTCCCCAAGCCCGACGAGACCGGCCGCGAGCAGATCTTCAAGATCCACACCCGTGGCATGAACCTCGCCGAGACGGTCGACTTCAAATCGCTCGCCGCCGAGGCAACCGACGCCAGCGGGGCCGAGATCAAGGCCATCTGTACGGAGGCCGGGATGTTCGCGATTCGGGACGACCGGACCGAGGTCACCGAGGCCGACTTCCGGGACGCCTGGGAGAAGATCCAGGCCGAGGAGAGCGACGACGAGGTCTCGAAGACGTTCGCCTGAGGAATCTGTTTCTCGTCGACTACTGACGCACCCTGATGTATGCAGGCTTAAGACCGCCCGCCTGCTTGCCACCGGTATGGACACACGGGACCTGTCGGGACAGACGATCTATCGGGCGGGTCGGGGAATCGAAGAGACGGCCCGCGAACTCGGCGTCGACCCAGCCGAGTTGATCAAACTCTCCTCGAACGAGAACGCCCTTGGCCCGAGTCCGAAGGCCGTCGACGCGATCCGCGAGCACGCCGAATCGCTTCACTCCTATCCCAAAGCGTCCCACGCAGACCTCGGCGAGGCGCTCGCCGAGCGGTGGGACGTCGCCCCATCCCAGATCTGGCTCGCCAACGGCGGCGACGGGGCGATGGACTACCTCGCCCGCGCGATGCTCGAACCCGGCGACGCGGTCCTGGTCCCCGATCCGGACTTCACGTATCACGCCATGAGCGTCCGGTACCACCACGGCGAGGTCCACACCTACCCTCTCGTCGAGGACGAGGGGTTCACCCAGTCTCCGGATCGTGTTCTGGAGGCCTTCGACGGCGAGCGCATGGTCTATCTGACGACCCCGCACAACCCGACTGGATCGACGGTCTCTCTCGCCGAGATCGAGGCGATCGCCGAGCGAACCGGCGAGGACACGCTGGTGGTCGTCGACGAGGCCTACGGCGAGTTCAACGACGCGCCGAGCGCCGTCGAACTTCTCCCAGATCGCGACGACGTCGCCGTCGTCCGCACGTTCTCGAAGGCATACGGACTGGCCGGGCTTCGGCTGGGGTACGCCATCACACCGAGAGACTGGGCCGACGCCTACGACCGGATCAACACACCCTTCGCCGCGAGCGAGATCGCCTGCCGGGCCGGACTCGCCGCCCTCGAGGACGACGAACACGTCGAGGCGATTACCGACCTCGTCGAATGGAGCCGCGAGTACTATCACGACGAACTCGACGCGAAGACCTACGAGAGCGGCGGGAACTTCGTCCTCGTGGCGGTCGGCGACGCCAGCCGGGTAGCCCAGGCGAGCAAGGAACACGGCGTGATCGTCCGGGACTGCTCGAGTTTCGGGCTGCCCGAACACATCCGGGTTTCCTGTGGCACGCGCGAGGAGACGAAGACAGCCGTCGAGACGATCAACGAGGTGCTCTGACGTGCGAGTCGCCGTGACCGGGACACCAGGGACGGGCAAGACGACTGCGAGCGAGCACGTCGAGACTGACCTCGACGTCATCCACCTCAACGAGGTGATCGAACGCGAAGGGTTCACCCAGGGTGTCGACGACGAGCGCGACTCGACGATCGCGGATCTCGATGCTATCGAACGATGGCTCGACGGTCGCGACGACGTCCTCGTCGAGAGCCACCTCGCCCACCACGTCCCCGCGGATCGGGTGATCGTCCTGCGGTGTCATCCCGAGACGATCGAGCAGCGACTGCAAGCACGCGACGAGTCCACCGAGAGCGCCCGAGAGAACGCCGAAAGCGAGGCGCTGGACGTGATCCTCACCGAGGCCGTCGACGCCCACGGGGCCGACAGCGTCTACGAGATCGAGACGACCGACCGGTCACCGGACGCGGTCGCCGACGAGATCCAAGCGGTGATCGCCGGCGACCGTGAACCGAGCGCAGGGACCGTCTCCTACGTCGAGTATCTATGACGCTCGATCGCCTCCGCCCGGTGACCGATCGCCTCATCACCCCGTTCGTGACGGGTGCGCGACGCCTGGGACTGACGCCCAACGCCGTCAGTGTCGTCGCGCTGGTCGTGGCCGGCGGCGCAGCGGGCGCGTTTGCGATCGGCGAGTCGAACACCCTTTGGTACCTCGTCGGTGCGATCCTCGTGTTCGTCAACGGCTGGCTCGATCTCCTCGACGGTGCACTCGCGCGGGAACTCGCCACCGACTCCGCCGCCGGCGACCTGCTGGATCACGTCTTCGACCGATACGCGGATCTCCTGCTGGTGATCGGGTTGGCCGCCGGGATCGGTCGTTGGGATCTCGGGATTGCGGCCGTCACTGGCGTGTTGATGACGTCCTATCTCGGCACGCAGGCCCAGGCCGTCGGGCTCGATCGCGTTTACGGCGGCCTGCTGGGCCGGGCCGACCGGCTGGCGCTCATGGGCGTCGTCGGCGGGATCGCCGCTATCTACCCGGACGCGATCTATGGGCTGTCCGTCGTCGGCTGGGCGCTCGTCGTCTTCGCAGTTGTCGGCCACTTCACCGCGCTCCAGCGGTTTTACTATGCGATGGGCGATCTGTCCTGAGTGCTTTTCGCGCTCGCCCGACATGCGGCGGTGAGCGACTGGCGTGCGATTTATGCCCTGGCGCGGGTAAGGGGCTCACATGGTTCAATGTGAGATGTGCGGGGCCGAGACGAGCGCACCGAACACCGTCAAGGTGGAGGGTGCAGAGTTGCAGGTCTGTGATGAGTGTGCCGAGTTCGGCACGGAAGTTCGGACCCCAGACCAGTCGAGCACGTCCACGAAGTACTCGACGGACTCCGGGAGCGCGAGCGCTTCGAGCAGTTCCGGGTCCACCAGTTCCGGCGGGGCTGGCGGCTCTTCGGGCGGGGGGAGTCGACGCGACATGTTCGACGAGATGGACGAACTCGTTCCGGACTTCGATCAGCGGATCCGGTCAGCCCGTGAGGCGGCCGACATGAGTCAGGAGGACCTCGCCGATCAACTCAACGAGAAGGCCAGTCTCATCAGAAAACTCGAACACGGCGACCACCTTCCGAGTGACGACGTGCAGACGAAACTCGAGCGGGCACTCGAGATCGAACTCACCGAGAGCGGCGGAACGGACGAGGACGCCGATTGGGATGGCGGTTCGGCGGTCGGCGAGTACACGCTCGGCGACGTCGTCGAACGGAAGGATTCCTGACTACCCCCGGTCGCGCAGTCAGTCACCGCTCGATCGTCGATTCTGTTATCTCCGTTTCGAGGGCCTGGACCTGGGATTCGAGTTCTTCGATCTCCGCTTCGAGCGCGCTGAAGCGCTCGCTCGCTTCGAGTTCCGGTCTGGCTTTCTCGACTTCGAGGACGTTTCGCTTGAGTTTCTTCGCCGTGAGTCGCTTCTGTCGATCGTTGTATTCGGCAACTGTTTCGAGACGCTCGACGACGCCCACGAGCGTGTCTTTGCCGACTGGTTTGACGACGTAGTCGTCGACGCCCAGGTCGATGATGTCGAAGTCGGGATCGACAGCCGTCACCATTGCAACCCGGACGTCGATGCTCCGTTCCTCGATGGCGGCGAGGACTTCGTTACCCGACATGACGGGCATCCGTCTGTCGAGCAGCACGATATCGACCGCTTCGTCGAGTATTTCGAGTGCATCCGCACCGTTGTACGCCGTCTGGACGTCGTAGTGCTCGGGGAGGTATTCGGCGTAGAGATCGGCAAGGTGCTGTTCGTCCTCGACGACGAGTACCGTCGTCCGCTCAGTTCCGTCGGTCACGGTGGTCGGTCACCGCTTCGAATAGCAGTCTCTTAATGCCCACTGTTTTGAGGCCGGGCCAGAACGGCGGGGGAATATCTTCGAAACCTATTTTCCCCCGGTCAGAGAAGTCGTAGTTGGAATGTTCGTTCTCGTCAATCTCAAGACGTACCCGTGTGATTCCGTCGAAGTCGCCGAGGCTGCCAAGGACGTCAGCGAGGAGTCGGGCGTCCGGATCGGCGTGGCCGCACAGGACGCCGACATCGCGCGCGTCGCCGACACTGGCGTCGAAACGTGGGCCCAGCACGTGGACCCCATCGAGTACGGCTCCAACACCGGCCACACGCTCGCCGAGACCGTCGCCGAGGCCGGCGCGGAGGGAACACTGATCAACCACTCCGAGAACCGCCTCAAGCTCGCGGACATCGACGGCTCGGTCCAGGCCGCCGAGCGCGCCGGCCTCGAGACCTGTGTCTGTGCGAACAATCCCGAACAGATCGGGGCCGTGACCGCACTGGGACCTGACTCGGTCGCCGTCGAACCGCCGGAACTCATCGGCGGGGACGTCTCCGTCGCGACGGGCGACCCGGACATCGTGACCGACGCCGTCGAGGCCGCCGAGGCCGTCGACGAAGACGTCGAGGTGTACTGCGGGGCCGGCATCTCGACCGGCGACGACGTCGAGTCCGCGGGCGAACTCGGCGCGACGGGCGTCCTCCTCGCGAGCGGCGTCGCCAAGGCCGACGACCCGCGGGCCGCACTCGAAGACCTCGTCGAACCCCTCGCGTAGGGACGTCGATTAGCTGTCAAGTCGATTTCGCTGCCATTCACCGGGAGAGCCGTCGCTGTCCTGGATCGAAGAACGGAAACGCCTGATCGACTCCCGTGATCGATCGAATCGGAACGTCGATTACTCGGCGTCGGCAGGCACGTCGAAGTCGTGGTAGTGCTCGCCCTTCTCTTTGCTGAGGATATTCAGCGCGGCCGCCGCGCCGTCGCCGGCGGCGATGACCGCCTGCCACTCTTCGGCGCGAACCATCGCCCCGGTCGCGTAGGCGTCCTCGACGCTTGTCTCCATGTCGACGCCGACGTCGACGATCCCTTCATCGGTGGTCCCACAGCCGAGTTCCTCGGCGAGCGAGCGGTCGGCACCGGTCGCCAGCACGACGTAGTCGGCGTCGTATTCGCCGTCCGCCGTCGTGACGGTGAATCCGTCGCCTGTCTCTTCGACGGCGGTTACCTCTTCGCCCTGGCTGAGTTCGACGCCGAACCCCTCGACTTGCTCGCGGGAGACGTCCATGAACTCGCTGCCGTCCATCGAGTCGATGCCCAGATAGTTGAACAGGTGAGCCTTGTGCATCCAGGTCTCGTCCGTGTCGAAGACGCGGGTTTCGAGGTCGTTTTTCGCGGTGAACAGTGCGGCGCTCAGGCCGGCGGGACCGCCGCCGACGACAATTACGTCTGTCATGTTCAGTACGTGGGTCGCCGCCCCAATAAGGGTTGGTTCGCCGGTGACGACGACCTCATTCGTTCGCTGTGGCCTCGTCGGCGACACGCCGGCTCGTCCGTGCCTCGTGACCGCTGTAGCCGATCACCCGCACGTCCGACAGCGAATCCGGCTCGTGGGCATCGATCTCTTCGCAGATGATCCGTGCGCCGTCCGCGAGGTCGAACCCGGCGACGCCACAGCCCAAGGCGGGGATCACCAGCGACTCGGCACCGAGTTCGTCCGCCTTCCACAGCGTGTTCCGCGTCGCGTCGCGGATGCTCTCGGCAGTCGCCTGCCGGTCGTCGTAGTGGGGCATCGCCGCCGCGTGGATCACCCACTCGGCGTCCAACTCGTAGGCGTCAGTCACGGCCACCTCACCGAGTTCGACTGGACCCTGTTCGACGGCAGCCTCGTCGATCGCCTCGCCAGCGCCCTGGCGGAGCGACCCGGCGACGCCCGATCCCATCCGGAGGGAGGTGCCGGCCGCGTTGACCAGGACGTCGGCGGACTGTTCGGCGATGTCGCCCTGGACGACGCTGAACTCCATGCGTTGCGCGTATACGGTTCCCTCGACAAAAAGCTCCGGCGACTACTGGCCCGGCAGTCCGGCACCACGGTTAAGCCCGTACCAGCCGGACAGTGTGAATATGACTACCGACGGCGACCGACAGAACGCGGGTTCGGATCCTGACTCGATGGACTCCGAGACGCGACCTGACGGGGCGGAGAGACACCCGGGTACGGAGGACGACCCGGCGGTGTCTGGTCCTGAAGAGGGAGATGGGAAGTCACTGACCGAGGCCAGGACGCCTGACGGTCGAGTTCGATGGAAGTGGGGACTCCGGGTCGCGATCGTGGCTGCAGTGCTCGGCGTGATCACCGGCGCGATCAGTGTGTTCGGGCTCGAATGGGGCGTGCTCCCCGGCGTCGGCGCGTTCGTCTTGGCCCTCGTCGTCGGCGTCGTCCACGCACTGTTGCTCTATCGTACCTGGGAGTATCAGGTTCGCGAGGACGCGCTCTACCTCGAACGGGGCGTGTTCACGCACGTCAAGACTGTCGTTCCCTTCGTCCGCGTCCAGCACATCGATACGAGTCGGGACCCGATCGACAGGCTGCTCGGCCTCTCATCGCTGGTGGTGTACACTGCCGGGTCGCGAGGAGCCGATGTGACGATTCCCGGGTTGACACCCACAGACGCCGAGGACCTCCAGGATCGCCTGAAGATGCTCGCGAAGGAATCGACCGGGGACGACGCCGTCTGACCATGCGACTCGATCCACTTTCGATCCCGTACCGGATCGCCGAGAACAGCGCCAGGATCGGCGGCGCGATCGTGATCGCCGGCGTCGCCGGGTCTGGCGGCTCCGGCGGCAACATCCTCCAGGGGGCGGCGATCTTCCTCGGGATTGCGGCGATCGGCGTCGCCCTCGTGGCCGGCTGGGAGATCGCCTATCACCGGCGGTTCCGCTACGAACTGACTGCGGACACCTTCGACATCGAATCCGGGGTCTTCTCGCGTCGTGATCGCGAGATACCCTACCGGCGCATCCAGAACGTCGACATCAGACAGAACGTCGTCCAGCGACTGCTCGGCATCGCCGAGGTCCGGCTGGAGACTGCCGGCGGCGGCCAGACCGAGGCCCAGCTAAAGTACGTCAACCGCGAGGAAGCGGGTCGCCTCCAGGAGGAAGTCGCTCGACGCAAGCGCGTAGATGAACCCGGAGCGGGCGACCGTGAGGACGAACCGCCTGCGGAGACGCTATACGCGATCACCCCCCGCGAGCTGGGGATTCTCGGCGTCGTCTCGATGGATCTCCGGTTGGTCCCGCTCGTTCTGGTCGCGTTGTCGGTATTCGGTCCGGCGGCGATCACGAGCGTCCTGCCGGAGATCGACCAGTGGTTCGTGATCGGGCCGCTCGTCGGGGTCGGGACGATCATCGGGCTGGCGATCCTCAGCGGCGTCATCTCGATGTTACAGTACTACGACTTCCAGCTGCGCTCGCACGGCGACGAGTACCGATACGAACGCGGACTCCTCCAGCGGTACAGCGGGTCGATCCCCGTCGAGAAGGTCCAGACGCTGTCGATCCGGGAGAACGTCCTCGCCCGCTGGCTCGGTTACGCCAGCCTGTCGATCGAGACGGCGGGTTACGCACCCGGCCAGGGATCCGGCGCGCGCTCACAGTCGGCCATTCCGATCGCCGAACGCGATCGGGTGGTCGAACTCGCCCGCTCGATCGAACCGTTCGATGACGTGACCTTCGAACGGCCGCCACAACGCGCGAGAGAACGCTACGCCGTCAGGTACCTGCTGGTCGCACTCGTCGTGATCGCCGGTGCGTACGCGGTGACGCTGCTCCCGGACGTCTCGGGGCCGTGGTATCTCTCGGCGCTGCTCCTTCCGATCGTGCCGGTCGCGGCCCACCTCAAGTGGCGACATCGCGGGTACTATCTGGGGGAGGAGTACGCGATCACGCGTAACGGCTTCTGGTCGCGCCGGATCACGGTCGTCCCGTCCTACCGGGTCCAGACCGTGCTCAGCTCCCGGACGATCTTCCAGCGTCGTCGCCGGCTGGCCTCGGTCGTCGTCGACACGGCCGGCTCGAGTAGTCTGATGGGTGACGACGCCGTCGCGGCGGACATCGACGCCGAACGGGCCGAGCGGCTCCGGGAAGCTGTCGCGGACCGCCTCCAAGAGGCAATCGGACAGCGGGAAACCCTGGACTGATCGCAGCGAGGCGATTTGATCACGGGGAGTCTACTCGAGTAACGCGTTGAACGCGTTGACGCGTTCGTCCGGACCGGAGACGATTATCTCGTCGTCCGGCTGGAAGGTAAACGTCGGATCGAAGTCAGCGATCAGTTCGCCGTCGCGCTGGATCGCGATGACTGTACAGCCGGTCTTTGCTCTGATGTCGGCCGAGGCGATCGACTGGCCGGCGAGGGACCCGACCGGGAGTCGGACGACTTCGACGCCCTGATCGAACGTGATGACGTCCTCGCCGAAGATCGTCGAGGCGAGCATCCGACCGCTGACCGTCGCCAGCGCCAGAACGTAATCGGCTCCGGCACGGTAGAGCTTCTGTACGTTGTCGGTCTCGTTGGCCCGGACGACCAACTCGACGTCGGGATCGAGCTGGCGGACGACAAGCGACGCGAACACCGCCGTTGTGTCCTCGGGCAGCGCCAGGACGACCGAGCTTGCCTCGGCGATATCTGCCTGCTGTAACGTCTCGGGATCGGTCGCGTCGCCGACGACGTCGACGCCCGGCTTCTCGACAAGATCGATGACGGTCACTGGCAATCCCGCCTTGACAACCCGTTGTTTGACCGTCGATCCCACTTCGCCGTAGCCACAGACGAGGACGGGACCGCGACGTTGCCGACGCGCTTCCGCCCGGGCGAGCTTCTGGAAGTGCTGGAGTTGGGGCTCACGACCGGCGACCAGCAGCACCGTCCGGGCGTCGATGCGGTCGTCGGGCGAGGGGGAGCTCACGAACTGGCCACGGAACCACGCGCCGATGACGTTCGCCCCTGTTCGCTCGCGGATGCGACTCTCGCCGATCGTCGTCCCGACGAGGTCGCTCCCCGCCTCGATCGGAATCTCGACGATCTCCAGTTCGCCACCGATCTCGACGGCGTCGGTCACGTCGTCGGTGACAGCTGTCGTTACCTTCTGGGCGAGACTCTCACCGATCAGGTGTCGTGGCGTGAAGACCTGATCGGCCCCGGCGTATCGATGGTAATCGGCGAGAGTCGCGTCTTCGACGAAGGTGATCGTCCGCGTCTCGGGAGCGAGTTGATCGACCGCCAGCGCGATGGAGGCGTTGACTTCGTCGTCGATGTCCGCGACGAGCGCACGCGCATCCTCGATACCGGCCGCGGCCAGCGACTCAGTCGATTCCGGATCGCCGTGAACGACGGCGACACCACCCTCGTAATAATCTGTCGCCGTGTCTCTGTCCGGTTCGATTACGACGTAGGATTTCTCGAGCATCCGCAACTCGTCGATCAGCATCTCCGTTCGGGGCGTGTATCCACAGATGACGACGTGATCGTCGGCGTCCTCGACAGCCGAGGGGACGGTCGTCGTCAGCCGCTGTTCGATCCAGGGCGCGACAAACAGCGGCAACGCCATGAAAACGAAGAAGACGCCGGTCGCCTGCATCGCGATCGCCAGCAGTCGCATCTGCGGGGTGGTCCAGGCGGCGGCGTCCTCGCCGTAGCCAGTGGTCGTGAACGACTGGACGACGACCAGCAGGGACTCGGTCAGCGTCCGCGAGGCATCCTCGAAAACCGCCATCCCGACCCCATACGCTATCGTGTAGAGGATCGTCACGGCGGCGAAGGCACCGAGATAATAATAGGCACGCCGTCGCCGACTCATGTGCTCCCCTGCACCCGCGAGCGGGAAAACGATTCGGTTCATCCGGCGTCGGCCAAACAGCTAAGGGAGTGGCCTGTCCCACGGTCGGTATGCGCGAACCGCTCGTCAGGAAGTGGGCCCAGTCTGTGATCGACAGTACTTCGAAGGCGACACCGGAGGCCAGGTAACCGTGCCGGCGATCGAGACCGACGGACTCACCAAGCAGTACGGCGATCTCACCGCGCTCGCCGATCTCTCGCTTTCCGTCGAGTCCGGCGCGCTCTTCGGGCTGCTCGGGCCCAACGGATCGGGCAAAACCACGACGATCGAGATTCTGACCGGCCAGCGAAAACCCGACGCCGGGACCGCCAGTGTCCTGGGGATCGATCCCGTCGCCAACCCGCGTGAAGTGCGTGACGTAGTGGGGATACTCCCCGAGCGCGAAGACCCGCCGAGTTTTCTCACCCCCCGTGAGTACCTCCGGTTCGTCGGCGAGGTACGCGAACTCGACGATGTCGACGATCGGATCGACCGATGGGCCGATCGCCTCGAATTCACCGAGACGTTGGACACCGTCGCTGCCGACCTCTCCGAGGGGCAGCGCCAGCGTGTGATGCTCGGTCAAACGTTCGTCCACGATCCAGATCTGGTGTTCATCGACGAACCGCTCGTCAATCTCGACCCGATCCTTCAGGAACGGGTCAAACGCGAGTTGCGGGCCTACTGTGCCGACGGCAATACGCTCTTTCTCTCCACGCACTTCGTCGACGTCGCCGCGGACCTCTGTGATCGGGTCGGCATCCTCGACGGCGGCCACCTTCGCGGCACCCAGGAGACGGCTGAGTTCGACGACGATGATCTGCTGGACTACTTCATGGAGACCGTCGATGGCGGTGACGTGGCAACGGCGGGCGGTCGATCCGGTGGGCTGGCTGGGGAGACGACACCGGGTACCACCGAGGAGGCACTCGATTCGTGAGCCTGCTCTCCGCGATGCTCGTCGAGGAGTGGCGGCTCCACGCAGGGTTGTTCGGCGGCCGACGCTTCGGGGCTTTCCCAGCCGTCATGGTTGTGCTCGGCGCGGCCGGCCTGACGCTGCTCGCCGAACTGGGTGTCGCTCGCGGGACTGTCGTCGGCGGATTGCACGCGGTCGTCGCGTTTCTGGGCCTGCAGGTCGGGACGATCGGGCTGGTCGGTCGGGACACCATGCGTAACGTCTTCGGCGACGTGTCGCTGCTCGTCGGGAGTTCCCGGACGCTGCCGGTCTCCTGGCGGCGCGTCCTCGCGACCTTTCTCCTCAAGGACCTGCTTTATTACGCCGGGCTGATCCTCGGGCCGCTTGCGCTTGCCGACGCCGCGCGAGCGCTCGTCCATGGCGGGAGCCTCTTCGACGTCGGCTTGCTGTGGGTGACGCTCGTTCTCGCGTTCGCGCTGGGCGTGACGGTCAGCCTCGCGATGATCGCCGTGGCCACGCGGTCGGTGATCGCCTTCCTCGGCGGTGTGGCCGGCCTGGTCGCCGTTGTCGTCCTCGCGAACGTCGATCCGATCGCGTTTACGCCCGCGGGCCTCTACGGGGATCCGTCCGTCGCGAGTGGAGCTCGCGTGGCCGGACCGATCGTTCTGAGCGCGGTGATCGCGCTGGTCCTCTTCGAACCGATCGAGACGACCGAACAGACTGCCCGTGTGCCGCCGTTGCCGGTCGGGTTCGGCGTCGCGGGTCGGACGCTCCGTGCGGTCGCACGGTCGAGCGGGTCAGTCTGGAAGGTCCTGTTCTCGCTGTCGTTGTTCGGCGGGATTACGGGCTGGTTGCTGGTTGCCGTCGCCGACGCTGGCGGGCTCGAAATCGCCCCCGGGATCGCCTTCGGAACGTTGCTCGGCCTCGGCACGTTCACCACCTACGCCTGGGTGACCCAGTTCGACGACCCCGCCGAGTACGATCGCTACCCGCTCTCGCCCCGTCGGCTGTTCCGCGGGAAGCTATTGGCTTTCCTCGGACTGGCCGTCCCCGGTGGACTCGTCGTCCTCGCCGTCGCGGCCGTCTGGTTCCCGGCGGTCGAGTTGGTGATCGGTGTCGCCATCCTGCCGACTGTCGCGATCTACGTCTTCGGGGTTTCGGCGATGGTGGCTGGACTTTCGCCGACAGCACTGCTGTTCGACGTAGCGCGGTTTGCCGTCTTCGGCACAGCGATCGCGCTGGTCGCTGTTCCGCTCGTGGTGCTCTCGCTTGTCGCCAGTCGCTATCCAACGATCGCGCCCCTTCTTGGGACGGGTATCGCCCTCTTCGCGGGGGTTGTCGGCGTTGTGTTCGCTGCGTCCGCTGGCCCACGGTGGGAACGACGACGCCGGTGATGTCCCTGTCTCACCGAGGAGTCCGTCTTCGCCGAAGGTTTATCTAATGAACAATCATCATACTAGCTGCGCACCGACGCGTGATTCACAATGGAACGCAAGCAACTCCTGATGATCGTCGGCGACTTCGGTGAAGACTACGAGATTATGGTACCGTTCCAGGCGTTACAGGCCGTCGGCCACGAGGTAGACGCCGTCTGTCCCGAGAAAGCGGCGGGCGAGACGGTCAAGACTGCGATCCACGATTTCCGTGGCGACCAGACCTATCTCGAAGAACGTGGCCACGACTTCGAACTGACGGCGACGATGAGCGCGGTCGATCCGACGGACTACGACGGGCTGGTGGTTCCCGGCGGACGGGCCCCAGAATATCTCCGGGGATACGACGCGGTGATCGAGGCCGTCCAGCACTTCTTCGAGACCGGGAAGCCAGTCGCCTCGATCTGTCACGGCCCCCAGATACTCGCGGCGGCGGACGTCCTGGATGGCTACGAGATGACGGCGTATCCGGCAGTCCGTGCCGAGGTAGAGGCCGCGGGGTGTTCGTGGGTCGACGGGGTCGTCCGGGACGACAATCTGGTGACTGCCCAGGCGTGGCCGGATCACCCCGAGTGGATCGCCGAGTTCCTCGATCTCCTCGAAGAACGGTAGGGACTTGACACGTATCCTGACTCGGCGTTCTCTCAGAACGTCACAGTTTGATACCGACGTGTTTCCGTTCTCCCCGAGGGGAACATTACATTCCCCGGGACAGACTCGCGTTCAGTCAGCCCTGGCTTCACAGTCGTCCTGCCACGGCGACAGCCACGCGGTGGCGACGTCCCGGTAACGTTCCCAGAAGTTCTCCCAGAGTGCCGAGTTGCTGTCGGCGATCGAGACGTCGAACGCCTTTCGTGGTGTCGTCGGCGACAGTGGGGACGGAAACCGGGAACTGTCCAGCGATTCGATCGGCCGGACTGAGACCGCGTGGCCACAGTCCGGGCACTGATACCAGACCGATCGCGAACCACGCCGCTCGTGGAGTACCCAGTCGCCGTCGACGAGACTGTCGTGTCCGCAGTTTCCACAGTGCAGTACTGACTTGCGCCCCCCGGCGTCGTCTTCGCCAGCCGCGTTCTGTGACGTCATATTACCGCCCGCTACGGGAGTAGCGGGTAAAAACATTCGTAATAATGATCGGGGTCGGAGCGACGTTGTGACAACCACGGATACAGCCGGTCAGCACTGTTCGAAACCGGGATCGCTACGATAGTGACACCGGCTCGCCACGGTCGGCACTCTCGTACAGCGCGTCGATGACCGCCATATTCCTGATCGATTCCGTTTCGTCGATCCGCGGCGTGGCGTCGGACTCGACGGCCTCGGCGAAGTGCTCGACCTCGCGCTGGTAGGGGTCGACGGGATCGAACTCCTCGGTTACGTGTCTGCCGTCGACCTCGTACTCGAGGGAGACGGTCTGGTCGGGATCGGCCCCGAAGACGTGCTCGGCCGCCAGCCAGCCGTTTTCGGCCTCGACACGGTAGGACTCGACGAAAGGCGTGTCAAAGCCGGAGTGAATCCGGGCCGTCGCACCCGATTCGAACTCCAGGAGACCGGTCAACTGACTGTCGACGCCGGCGTCGCGGGTGTCCGCACTCCTCGCGTACACGCGTTCGGGTTCACCCAGGAACAGCCGCATCGCACTCACGGTGTAACAGCCGAGATCCATCAGTGACCCGCCGGCGAGATCCGGATCGAGTCGGATGTCGTCGGGATTGCCCCGGAGGGAAAACGTGAACGTGGCGGAGCCGGAGCGGACGTCGTTCAGTTCCTCGGAAACGATCTCGGCCGCTCGTTCGGTCCGGGGGTGAAAGCGATACATGAACGCCTCCATCAACGTCACGTCTTGGCGGTCACAATAGTCGTACATCTCCCGGGCCTGGTCCGCGTCGATGCCGATCGGTTTCTCACACAGCACGTCGTGGCCCGCGTCGGCCGCACGCATCGTCCATTCGGCGTGGAGCGCGTTGGGAAGCGGATTGTAGACGGCGTCGATCGGTGCGTCCGCGAGCATCGTGTCGTAGTTGCCGTAGGCGTTGGGAATCCCCAGTTCCGATGCCACGGTCTCCGCACGGCCCCCGTCTCGTGAGGCGATGGCCGTCACCTCGTGTTCACTTCGCTTGATCGCCGGGATCACGGCAGTGCGGGCAATGCCAGCCGTACTCAAGATGCCGAATCGCATAAAAAGAAGTGTGTCCCCGTCGGTCTTGAACGTAGGGGTCGAAACCTATCCTGTCGGGTGGGGATGAATGTGAGCCGCACGCTGCGTCTCCTATCTTCGTCTCCTATCTTTATATTGTTCCCAATCGAATAGTTACGCCGAAATGATACCTGAACGATCCTTGTTCAGACGAAACATCCAGACCATCACCGCCGTCGTCGTGGTCGTCCTCTTGCTGGCATCGGTCCCGGGAACTGCGCTGGCGGAAACCCGAACGGGTGGCTCAGTCGTCGTTGGAGTCAACGAGACAGTCGAGGGGGACCTCGACGTGTTCGCTGGGTCAGTCGCCATCCACGGCACGGTCGAGGGCGACGTCCGGGCAGTCGGTGGGGCCGTGAGGATCGATGGCACCGTCACCGGCGACGTCTCGGCGACGGCGGGTTCGGTCGTGGTCGGCCCCGACGCGGCGATCGAAGGCTCACTGCGGGGGGCTGCCGGCGAGGTGACGATCGCCGGCACGATCGACACCGACGTCCGGATCGGCGCTGAGACGATCAGACTGACCGAGACCGCCGTCGTCAACGGTGACCTCGAATACGGTGGCACGCTCGAACGCGCGGCCGGCGCGTCGATAGCGGGGACGGTTTCCGCGGAATCGGATCTCGGCTTCGACTCACCACTCGGGTTCTCGATTCCAGGCTGGATCGTGGGTGCCTACGCCTTCATGGTCGGGTTGCTGGGAGCCGTGATCCTCCTTGGCCTGTTCCCGGCGTTCTCGGCGTCAGTCGCGTCGGCCGCGACGGATCAGCCGCTTCGGACCGGCGGGATCGGGCTGCTGGCACTGATCGGGGTCCCCGTCGGGCTGGTCGTCCTCGTCCTCACGATACTCGGCATCCCGCTCGCGCTGATCGGGGTGTTCATCTACGTGCTCGGTCTCTGGATCGGGTCGCTGTACGGTCGCTACGCTGTCGGGACGTTCGTGTTGGAGCAACTCGACACGGACAACCGTTGGCTCGCCCTGCTCACGGGCTTTTTCGCCGTCGCGTTGCTCGTTCGTCTTCCCGCCGTCGGTGGACTGATCCACCTTCTCGTGGTCGTACTCGGTCTCGGCGGGTTGGCAGCCACACTCCTCGGGCGCTATCGGAACCGGCGATCGGGGCCAGATGGTGAGACGCAACCGGGCGGCGAATCAGAGCGAGTAGTGCCCTGAATCACATGTAGGCGGCGTCCCACCGGGTCGGTTTCCGCCGGTTTCCACAGGAGTCGCACTCGATGCGCCCCATCGCGTCCATCGCGTTCGCGAGTTCGCCGCAGTTGTCACAGTAGTACCCGTAGCGGGTCTCACGATTGTCGTCGGCGTAGACGATGTGAAACGGCGCGGTCGACCCACGTTCGGACTCGTCGTGGTCGACGTAGACTGTCTCCCCGCCGGACTCAAGCGGTTCCAACCCGGTTTGTTCGGCGATGTACCGGTATTCGATCTGGTTGCGGCCGCCGATCTCGATCTCGGTGCGACCCACTCGCTCGAAGCCCTTGGATTCGAAGAACCCAGTCCCGTCCTGGTTGTTCGCCAGCACGCGGCCCTGGATCGCCATCGCGCCCTCGTCCCGGAGTCGACCGATCGTCTCGTCGAAAAGGGTGCTCGCGATCCCCTCTCCCCGATAGTCTGGATCGACGTGTAGCCACAACAACATCGCGTCACGTCCGTGGTCGCTCTCGTCGACGACCCAGGGACGACCTGCAGTCAACGTACTCTCGGAAAACGCCACGACCTGATCGTCGACTACTGCCACCAGCAGGATACGGTCGTCCGATTCGAGACTCTCCTCGAGTTGGTCTTCGGCGTACCACTCCTCGATGCCGGTCGTGATCGTCTGTGGGCTGAGTGTGTAGGACGCCTGGAGCGATCGTCTGGCGACGTCGCGGATCGCTGGCGTATCCGCTGGGATCGCAGTACGAATGTTCATGCACAAGGTTGTGGGGCGTGTCAACTTAAGCCAACCGGCGAGAGCAACCTTTGTCAGAGAGACTGTCGATCGGGTCCCTCCGGATGGGTTCCGGAAATCGGTCACGAGATCGCCGTTCTGATAATTGAAATGTCACGCCAGACGACCCCACTCACGACGATGGTAGTCCTGTCGGTGTCGTAACGCTAAAGAGTTAAAGCCGCTTCTTTTCAGGCAAGATGACCGAAACACGCGATATCTGGAGGGGGTTCTGTGGGTGTTGAAATCCGGGAGTCGCCGGTGTCCGAGGCGGAGTTCGAGGAGATGAAGCGGTTCGTCCACGACTATCTCGAAGCCAGCGTCGAGAACGAACAGGCTGGCGGCCGGATGCGGTGGTACCCCTGGCACTCCGCGGAGTACCGGTTCAACCACATCCTCAACGTGGTAGAACTCGCCGTGGAGATCGCCCGCCAGGAAGGGGCCGACGTCCAGGTCACGCGCGTCGCTGCGCTCTTTCACGACGTGGCGAAACTCGAAGCCGAACAGGACGAACACGCAGCCGCCGGTGCACGCATCGCCAAGGAGTTCTTAGACACCCATAGCGACTACCCCAAATCGTTCATCGAACAGGTCGTTGCAGCCATCCAGGATCATTCCTATCAGGGCGACCTCACGGACCTGCCGCTGGAGACTCGGTGTCTCATCGAGGCCGACGTCCTCGACAAGGTCGGTGCCAACGGGACGGCGCTGTTGCTGTTGCGCATGGGCTATGAATCCCGATCGCACGTCGACGCTCCCGAGATGGTCGAACGTGTCACCGAGCGCGGCAGAGACGCCCGCGAGCGCATCGAGAGCGATACCGCGGAGAGTTACCTCCATCGCCGGCTCAAGCGCGTCCGCTGGTTCAAGGAGTGGCTCGAGGAGGAGATCGCCGCGGTCGACGCCGATAGCGAGGCATAACCGCTCCATCACCCGGGCGCTGACGGGGCGATCGCCGGCGTCTCAGCCGAGCAGGCCGACCGTCGACAGCGCGTCGTACAGGAAGAACACGCCGAATCCGGCCAGAAAGGCCGCGCTCAGTGCGGCCACTGCCGGGGCGAAACGGTCGATCCGTCGTCCCGCACTGACGAGCGTCGCCGGAAACCCGACGATCCAGACGGCGATCCCGGCGAACAGCCCGACGAGCAGCGTGGGTTCGCCCGTTCGGACGACGAGGAGTCCCGCGAGCTGCTCGCCGACATACGGCGTCTGAGCGAGGACGTCGACCGTTCCGGGCGTGAGCAGGCCGACGCCGACGGTCAGCCAGAAGATGATCTGGTAGGGGTTCGTGAGCGCGAGGACGAACGCCCGCCGGAAGCCGCGTGCCCGTGGTCGATCGCCGCTGTCGTCGGCACTCGGCGTTCTCTCGTCGAACGCAGTAAACGTCTGATCGAGTTCCCGGACGGCGTCGACCGCGAAGTACAGCATCAACACGCCGCCGATTCCAACCATCGTCGCCTGGAGGAGCGTCGCCTCTTGGACGATCGCGACGACGCCGAGCACCGAGAGGACGAAAAAGGTAGCGTCGGCGACCATCGCACCCAGGCCGGCGGTAACGCCGGCCCGGAATCCGCCGACGACGCTCTCCTCGGCGATGACGGCGTTCATCGGCCCCGGTGGCGCGGCCAGCGCCAGCCCGAACAGCGCTCCGACCAGTCCCGTCAGTAGTACATCGATCACGGCGTTCGACGCTGATTCGAGCCATTCGCCGAAAAACGCTTCGAGACCGCTGCAGTCAACCGTAACCGCTGGAACGCGCTACTGATACATCCCGACGGGCTCGGCCTTCGAACTCTCCTCCTGGGCCTGTTGCATCCGGCGGGCGAGTTGCTGGCGGGTCTCCCGGATCTCCTCGTCGCGCTCGAGCAGTGATTCCGTCTCGACGGTGAGGCCGGTGATCGGCTCGATGGCGGTCTCGATCAGCGTCGTCGCGGCTGCCGGGTCGGGGAACCGTGCCGACGCTTCGACGATCAGTCCGAGCGAATCGACGTCCTGTCGGCTTGCCTCGTAGAGCAACGCACCGGTCGGACCGCTGATCGCGCCACGTTCGTCGGGCGGGGCGATGTTGTGGGCAGATAGTATCGTCCCGGCCTCGCCCGTCGCGACGCCGAACGTGGACCGGTCGTCGTCCGGATCGGTTGGCCGGCCGCTGAGGTAGATCGGGAGAGCATCCTGCTCGAGAATCCAGCCGGTGAGACACCCGGCGAACTCCTCGGCGGCGTTTGGCGAGACTGGCACGTCGCTCTGGAGAACGAGTAGATTCCGCTCCGAATCGGCGTACAGCCGGACCGCGCCAGTGATATCCGGGTCGTTCTCGTGGTAGATCGCGATCTCGGGAAGCCCCTCACAGTGACAGGTCGCGTAGTGGGTCATCTCGAAAGTCTCGACGAGGTGATCGGCAGTGATCTTCCCGACCAGCCCGACGCCCGGGAGTCCCTCGACGAGCGTGGGTTCCGAGAGCGTCACGTCAGGTTCGTGGACCGTAATCTGTGCCATGGTATCTATTCACTTTCTCGGGCCAAAAACGTAGTGGCCAGCCGACGAGTCACCGACTGGCTACAGAGGAGCCGCTGTCGAAACATCGGTCGAAACCGACTAACGAGTCCACGTCCAACGCCGCTCATGGACGTACTGGCGCGTTACGAGTCGCTCGTTGAGGATCCGTCGGCATTCCGCGCTGCCTGCCGTCGTCCGCTCCCGTCGGTCGTCCGGGTCAACACGCTCAAGACGGCCGTCGAGCGGGCGAAAGCGGCCCTGGAGACGGAGGGACTCGCCTACGAGGAAGTCGAGTGGCACGACGGAATCCTCCGGCTGCCCGAGGACAACCCGGGATCGAACTGGCCATACGTCCAGGGCTGGCTCCACGGTCAGGAGGAAGTCTCGGCACTACCGCCAGTCGTGTTGGATCCCGACCCCGGTGATCGGGTCTGGGACGCCGCGGCCGCACCCGGCAGCAAGACGACGCAACTCGCCGCGCTGATGGACGACGAGGGGGCGATCGTGGCGACCGACAACAACCTCGGTCGCCTGTCGGCGCTGCGGTCGAACGCCGAACGCCTCGGCGTCACGAACCTCGCGGTCACGAACGAGGACGCTCGAAACCACTCGCTGAAACCGTTCGACGGCGCAAAATACGACCACGCGCTCGTCGACGTTCCCTGCTCGTGTGAGGGCACGATCCGGAAGAACCCCGACGCCCTCGAGGAGTGGTCGCTCGATCACGTCACCGGCATCGCCGGGGCCCAGAAGGGGATCCTCCGGCGGGCGATCGAGGTCACCCGCCCAGGCGGGACCGTCGTCTACTCGACGTGTACGTTCGCCCCCGAGGAGAACGAGGCCGTTCTCGATTTTGCCCTCGAAGAGACGTCAGCCCGGCTCGTTTCGGTCGATCTCCCCCTCGAGAGCCGGCCCGGCCTGACAGACTGGGACGGCGAGTCGTTCGATCCGAGTGTCGAGAAGGCTCACCGGGTCTACCCACACCTCAACGACACGGGCGGCTTTTTCGTCGCGAAACTGGAGGTGACAGCATGACCGACGACAGCGAGTCGACCGAATCCACGCTGTCCGAGAACGACGGCGACCGCTTCGACCGCCTGCCTGCGACGGAGGACGAGCGGGCAGTCCAGGGTCGACCGACCCGCGGGGCCGTCCTCGACTACTGGCAGGACCGCTTCGGCGTCCCGCCGGAGACCTTCGAGGACCACACGTTCTGGGAGCGCGGATCGGGCAAGATCTGGGTCTTCGCCGGCGACCTCCCGTCACCGGTCCACGTCGAAGCCCTGGGCATGACCTTCCTCCGGACGCGCCAGGAACACTGGAAGCCGACGCTGGAAGCCGTCCAGCGGTTCGGCGACCACGCAGAGACGAACGTGATCCATCTCTCCCGCGAGCAGGCCCGGACGTTCCTCGCGGGGGACGATCAGGAACTCGCGTGGGACGGCGACTGGGGCTACCTGATCGTCACCCACGACCTCGCCGGCGAGGCCGAACCCCTCGGCGTCGGGCTGTACGTCCACGGCGAACTCCGGTCGCAGGTTCCCAAGGGTCGACGACGCGAGCTGTAGCAATCAATCAGAGTTCTGCATGCGGATCACGCCGCCACCCAGCCCCTCCCACTCGACGCGATAGTTCAACCGGGAGAGGGCGGCACTGGCGTCGTCGATTCCGTACTCGTCGAGGACCTCTTCGGCTTCGGCAAGCGTCATCTCGGGTTCGATCTGGTGGGCCAATTCGTCGAGGACTGATGGTCGAACCAGCGTCCGGCCGACCCGCTCGTGGGCGGGGAAAGTCACCTCTTCGATCGCGTCCTCGCTCACGCTGTAAGTCTCGGCCAGTTCCGCGAGCGTGAGCACGTCGGCCTCGGGGTCGAGTTCCGCGGGCAGGGCGGCCGCGTTCGCGGCGACGAGGTCGGTCTCGTAGCGCCGGAGCGCGTCCCGGACGTCCTTGACTCGGACCGATCCTGTGTAGGGAATCGCGCGGTGGTCCCGCGCCTCGATTTCTTCGCCGACGCCGAGGCTCTCGTCGTAAGCGACGAGGAGTTCGACGTCCTCGATCGCGTCGAACTGGGCGAGTTTCTTTTCGACGTACGCCGGTGTCCAGAAACCCATGATCTCGAAGAACACCCGGAAGTCGCCGTGGCGGTACTCGAACGCGAAGTCGGGGATCGCGACGCTCGCACCCGCTTCGAGCGGTTCAGGTTCACGAACCAGCTCCCACGGCAGATCGAGCGATTCGAAGCGGACGGCGAAGTCGGCCTCGACGTCGCTGTCGTAGGTCGGCTCGACCAGCGGTTCGACACCCGGCACAAAAACGTCGGCGTCGGTGAGCGTCATCGTCCGCTCGCGACCGTCGTCGTCGATCGTGGCCTCGAGTCGCCAGTCGTCGGTTTTCGCGACGCTGCGGAGTAATCGGGCGAACTGGGTCCCGTATCGCCGCGTCGACTCGAAGAGGGCGTCCGGCCCAGTCACGGTGAGTTCGCGCCGGCCGTCCTCGCGCTGCTCGACCTCGTACAATAGACCGAACCGCTTGACGGCACGTACGAGGGCTTTTGGATCGGACGAGCGTATCCGGACGGCCGTCGCGTCGAACACCGCCGTCTGGGCCAGCGAGAGGTTGTACTGTTCGAGCAACGCCGTCGGCGTCCACTGCCGGTCAATGTCTGTGAGAACCTGTCGCGCATCGAGATCGGCGTACAGCGACGACTCGACGGCGCCGGGATCGCTCCCCAGGCGATCGGCGGCCTGCTGAAGTGCCTGCGATCGTTCGTCCTCGGTGACGACGCCGACCGACTCGGCGGCCTCGAACGCCACCCGGCGTGTCCGCTCTGGCGGGAGTGGGGCTCGCGTCTCGAAGGTGGCGTCGCGCTCGAGGAGTTTGGCGAACCCGCGGACGAGTTTGAAGACGTCCGACTCCCGTTCTACGTCGGTCAACGCCGCAGTGAGGTCCTCGCGTCGCTCGCCGACGTGGCCCTGAAAGACGCCGATCACCCGCGCCGCGAGGTCCCGTCGCTCGTCGTCGACGAACTGTGGCTGGTACCCGCCGCCGGCCCGGGAGACGCGCAACAAGTCCTTACTCAGCACGGACGTACCTCCGCTGCCGGGTGACGAAAAGCCACCGGTGGATCGCACCGACTGCGCCTATCGCCGACGGCTCGCGACTCGCTCCTCGGTGGTGTCGGCACAGACGACCTCGTACAGCAGCGCGCGGCCGCCGTCCTCGGAGGGTCGGAGAATCCGGCCCAGCCGTTGGGTGAACTCCCGCCGGCTGCCGCTGCCTGCGAGCAGGATGGCCACGTTCGCCTCGGGGACGTCGATCCCCTCGTCGAGGACGTTCGCCGTGATCACCGTCGAGTAGGCCCCGGTCCGGAAGCCTCGCAGGATATCCGCGCGCTCGTCGGTCGCCGTCTCGTGAGTGATCGCCGGCCGGAGGAACCGTTCGGAGAGCCGGTAGACGAAGTCGGTCGAGGCGGTGAACACGAGTACCCGATCGTCGGCGTGACGATCGAGTAGCTCCGCGAGGGTGTCGACCTTGCGTTCGGCCGTCCGGACGATCGAGCGGGCGCGCTCCTTGGCGAGCAGCGCCTCCCTGGCCGCCGGGTCCGTCCCAGAGCGGATGACGAGTTGCTGGTAGTCCTCGCCGCTTTGCATGTCGACGTCTGATCGGGCGAGGTAATCGGTGAACGTCTCCTGGTTGCGCTCGTAGGCGGCCCGCTCGTCGTTGGTGAGTGCGACCTCGAGTCGCTTGACGTCGTACGGCGCGAGGTGTTCGCCGGCCAGATCCGCCGGATCGAGGCGGAAGACGACCTCGCCGATCAACTCGGCGACGACCTGGTGCGCGCCGTCCGGCCGCTCGAAGGTCGCAGTCAATCCCAGACGAGCGGGCGCGGCGAGCAATCTGGCGATGTCACGGTACCCCTCGCCACCGAGGTGATGCACCTCGTCGAAGATCACCAGCCCGAAGCGATCACCGATCTCCCCGGCCCGGAGGTACGCCGAGTCGTAGGTGGCGACCGTCAGGGTTTCGAGCCGCTGGGTCCCGCCGCCGAGTTGCCCGATCGCCACGTCGAACTCCGTCTCCAGTTCCGCGCGCCACTGCTCTAAGAGGTCGATCGTCGGGACGACTACGAGCGTCGGCGTCTCGAGGGCTTCGATCGCCGCGATGCCGATGACGGTCTTCCCGCTCCCGGTCGGAAGTTCGAGGACACCACGATCGTTCGCGTCACACCAGGCATCGAGCGCCTCCTGCTGGTATGATCTGAGTTCGTAGGTCGAATCAAGATCGAGTGTGGGGAGGTCGAGTACCCGGTCGTCGATGGCCGCGCTCGTGGCCTCGATAGCGTCACGGACCGCTGCATATCGAAAGCCCGGTGCCCGCCAGGTCTTCGAACGCTCGTCACGCTCGACGTGTTGGAGGGATTCGGCCGTCTCCGCGTCCAGCCCGTCGATCCGGACAGTCCCGTCCTCGTAGGTCAGCGTGACGCGATCCACGACTCGTGCTCAGCCCGCGGTGGCCTAAAGGCTACTTCTTCGGGGAGCGTCTGCGTTCCGTCTCTCGACTTTCTCAACCCTTTTATCCACGAACGAGCATCTATGAGATATGACTGAGACCGAGCAGGACGACGATTCACCCGCTCCAACCCAAGCTACGGAGGGGGGCGAGAAGAACGACGAGCAGATCGCAGCCCTTCGCGAGGAGCAACTCGAAACTGTCCGGGACGCCGACGCCGAGGAACTCGCCGACGAACTCGCGGCCCGCCGACTCGAGATCGAACAACTGCAGGCAGCACTCGACGACCTCGAAGAGACGGTCGCGGCAAAAGACGAGAAGATCGAGGACTTGACGAGCCGTCTCAAGCGCAAGCAGGCTGACTTCCAGAACTACAAGAAGCGGATGAAGGAAAAGCGCGAGGACGAGAAGCAGCGTGCCACCGAGGATCTGGTCGAACGGCTTCTGGATGTCCGGGACAACCTCCAGCGCGCACTCGACCAGGACGACGTCGCGGATCTCCGGGACGGCGTCGAATCGACGCTCCGGCAGTTCGAAACCGAACTCGACCGCGAGAACGTCACGCCGATCGAACCCGAACCCGGCGACGAGGTCGATCCCGAGCGCCACGAGGTGCTGGTCCGGATGGACAGCGCCCGTCCCGAGGGCACGATCGCCGAGGTGCACCGACCGGGCTACGGGATGGCCGGGAAAGTCATCCGGACGGCGCAGGTCGCGGTCAGTGACGGCCCGGACGGGGACGAAAGCGATGACAGTGCCGAGGGGACTGAAGACGGCGAGGCCGAGGCAGACGGGACCGAAGATGACGAGGGCGGAAACGGGCAAGCCGAGGAGGCAGTCGGGAACGAGACCGCCGACCCGGACGAGTGACGATCGACCCACTCCTGTTGGTTCGATACCTGTGGAACGCTCCTTCATTATAAAGCCCCCGACTACGTCCGGCGACTTTCGATACAATCGCAAGACGTGAGTTGGACGGGAGTGAACGGACGTTCGCGCTATCTAGTAATGTTTAACCGGCAGAAGCCGGTACGTGAGCACAACATGGCGAGCAACAAGATTCTCGGAATCGACCTGGGGACGACCAACTCAGCGTTCGCGGTGATGGAGGGTGGCGACCCGGAGATCATCGTCAACAGCGAAGGCGAACGGACGACGCCTTCGGTCGTGGCGTTCGACGACGGCGAGCAACTTGTCGGCAAGCCGGCGAAGAATCAGGCCGTCAAGAACCCCGATCACACCGTCCAGTCGATCAAACGCCACATGGGTGAGGAGGACTACACCGTCTCCCTGGACGGCGAGGAGTACACGCCTGAGCAGATCTCGGCGATGATCCTCCAGAAGATCAAACGCGACGCCGAGGAGTACCTCGGCGACGAGATCGAGAAGGCCGTCATCACCGTGCCGGCGTACTTCAACGACCGCCAGCGCCAGGCCACGAAGGACGCCGGCGAGATCGCCGGCTTCGAGGTCGAACGCATCGTCAACGAGCCGACGGCGGCCTCGATGGCCTACGGACTGGACGACGAATCCGACCAGACGGTGCTGGTGTTCGACCTCGGCGGTGGCACCTTCGACGTTTCGATTCTCGACCTCGGTGGCGGCGTCTACGAGGTCGTCGCGACCAACGGGGACAACGACCTCGGTGGCGACGACTGGGACCAGGCCATCATCGACTGGCTGGCCGAGGACTTCGCCGAGGAACACGGTATCGACCTGCGGGAGGACCGCCAGGCCCTCCAGCGGTTGAAGGACGCCGCGGAGGAGGCCAAGGTCGAACTCTCCTCCCGCAAGGAGACCGAGATCAATCTGCCGTTCATCACCTCCACTGACGACGGCCCGGTTCACTTAGAGACGGACATCACGCGAGCGAAGTTCGAGAGCCTGACCGAGGACCTGATCGAGCGGACCGTCGAACCGACCGAGCAGGCCCTCGAAGACGCCGGCTATTCGAAGTCTGACATCGACGAGGTGCTGCTCGTTGGTGGATCGACCCGCATGCCCCAGGTTCAGGAGAAGGTCGAGGAACTTACCGGCCAGGAGCCGAAGAAGAACGTCAATCCCGACGAGGCCGTCGCGCTGGGCGCGGCGATCCAGGCCGGCGTCCTCTCGGGCGACGTCGACGACATCGTCCTGCTCGACGTGACGCCCCTCAGCCTCGGTGTGGAGGTCAAAGGCGGCCTCTTCGAGCGCCTCATCGAGAAGAACACCACGATCCCGACCGAGGAGTCGAAGATCTTCACCACGGCCGCGCCCAACCAGACATCGGTCCAGATCCGCGTCTTCCAGGGCGAACGCGAGATCGCCGAGGAGAACGAACTCCTGGGAGCCTTCATGCTCCAGGGGATCCCGCCGGCACCCGCCGGCACGCCCCAGATCGAGGTCACGTTCTCGATCGACGAGAACGGCATCGTCAACGTCAGCGCGGAGGACCAGGGCTCGGGCAACTCCGAGGAGATCACCATCGAGGGTGGCGTCGGCCTGAGCGACGAGGAGATCGAGGAGATGCAACAGGAGGCCGAGGAACACGCCGAAGAGGACCAGAAGCGCCGCGAGCGTATCGAGGCCCGAAACGAGGCCGAGAGCACCATTCAGCGCGCCGAGACGCTCCTCGAGGAGAACGAGGACGCCGTCGACGACGACCTCCGGGAAGACATCGAATCCGAGATCGAGGCCGTCGAGGAAGTCCTCGAAGACGACGACGCGACCACGGAGGACTACGAGGACGCCATCGAGAGCCTGACCGAGGCCCTTCAGGAGATCGGCAAGCAGATGTACGACCAGGGTGCCGCCGAGGGCGCTGCCGGTGCCGGTGCGGCCGGCGCGGGTGCCGGTGGCATGGGCGGCATGGGCGGCGCTGGTCCCGCAGGCGGAGCCGGTCCCGCCGGTGGTCCGGGCGGCGCTGCCGACGACGCCGGCGAGGAGTACGTCGACGCCGACTTTGAGGAAGTCCAAGACGAAGACGACGAAGACGAGTAACACGAGTCGAGTCGTCTTCGTCTTGGGCTCGCGAATCTCCGATTCGCGGTGTCTCGAAGTCCGAACATAGCGAGGACTTCGATAGATGAAGACGAGTAACACGAGTCGAGTCGTCTTCGTCTTGGGCTCGCGAATCTCCGATTCGCGGTGTCTCGAAGTCCGAGCATAGCGAGGACTTCGATAGACGAAGACGAGTAACACGAGCGCGAGTCGCTTTCGTCTTGGGCTCGATAGACGAGGGCGGCGACGAGTAGCGGGCGCGGCGGATCTTCTCCGACGTAACGGTTTGTATTCTCCGAGGGATGACGTGATTTCTCACCGCAAATAGTAATCCCCATACGTCCCAGTCTCGAAGGATCGTATATGACAGATTTACCGGCCATCGGACTCGGAACCTGGCAGAACGACGACCCACAACAGTGCGCCGAGAGCGTCGCCACGGCTCTGGAGATGGGGTATCGCCACATCGATACGGCGGAGATATACGGCAACGAGGCTGGCGTCGGCGACGGACTTCCGCAGGCTGACGTCGACCGCGAGGAGATCTTTCTGGCGACGAAGGTCCACGGCGAATCGACCAGCCTCAGCTACGACGGGGTGATCGAGACGGCCCACAACAGCCTCGACCGACTCGGCGTCGACTACGTCGATCTACTGTACGTCCACTGGCCGACCGGCGATTACGATCCCGAGGAGACCCTCTCGGCGTTCGAGGAACTCCGCGCAGAAGGGGTCACCGAGCGGATCGGCGTCTCGAACTTCGAGCCGTCGACTGTCGAGCGCGCGCTACAAGTCCTCGACGCGCCACTGTTCGCCAATCAGGTCGAGATGCATCCGCTCCTCCAGCAAGCGGAACTCCTTGCTCACGCCGAGGAACACGACTATCACCTCGTGGCGTATTCGCCGCTCTCCCGGGGCGACGTCTTCGACGTCCCCGAGATCACGGAGATCGCCGAGAAACACGGCGTCAGCGAGGCCCAGGTCAGCCTGGCCTGGGTACGCGAGAAGGGAGCCTACCCGATCCCGAAAGCCACCAGCGAGGCACACATCCGGGACAACCTCGCGAGCCTCGAACTGGAACTCGACGACGAGGACGTCGCAAAAATCGACGCGATCGATCGTGAGACCCGCCACATCGACTATCAGGCTGCCCCCTGGCACCAGTAGCGGTCGTGTGTTGACGGGCCGCAGTCTATCATTAGTAGCGGCCATGGGTTCCCAGATCGCCCCCTGGCATCAGTAACGGTCGCGGGGTCGGTTCTAGCGTATTCACAAACTTAAGGTAGCGAGCGATCCTAGGACACATATGGATACGAGGAAGGTCCAGCAACTCGGCCCCTCGACGCTCGCGATGACGCTGCCGGCGGAGTGGACGGCAGAGACTGACGTCAAGAAGGGTGACGAGATCTCCATCCGGATCGGTGACAAGGGCACGCTGACTGTGTTGCCCGAGTCCGTCCAGTCGGGGGACACCGAGGCGACAATCCACGCGTCCGGGCTCGACGCCGACGCGGTCGAGCGGGCGATCGTCGCCCAGTACGTCCTCGGCCGGCAGGTCATTCACGTCGAAGCCGACGAAGGGGCGACACTCGACAGCGCTCACATCAACGCCGTCTACAACGCCGAGACCCAGTTGATGGGGCTGGGCGTGATCGAGGAGACGCCCGAACGCATCACTGTCCGGTGTTCGGTCGATCCCGGCGACTTTTCGTTGCACAATCTGCTCGAACGCCTCGAGAGTACCGGTTCGACGATGCGCAACGAAGCGATCCGTGCGCTCGACCACGGGAACCCTGACCTGGCCCAGCGGGCCTTGAACCGGGAGCGACAGGCCAACAAGATCTTCGTATTGCTGCTCCGACTCATCTTTACTGCCCACCAGAACCCGAACGTCGCCCGCGGGATCGGCCTCGACGATTCGTTCCCGCTGATCGGCTATCGGTCGGTCGCGAAGAACCTCGAACTGGCCGCCGACAACGCCGAGGACATCGCCGAGATCGCGCTCGAAGCCGAAGGCCACCGCCTCGACGTCGATGCGGGAACGATGGATCAGATCCGCGATATGGTCGAGAAAGTCGACGAGATCTCAGCGCAAGCAGTCCGGGCTGCGGTCGAACGGGACTACACCGCTGCCATCGATGTTCGATCGAAGTTCCGTGAGATCGACGAGCAGGGGGCCGACCTCCTCGAAGGACTCGAAGAGATGCCCAACCGGAAGCTGCTCGCAGTCCGGGAGGTCCTGGTCGCCCTGCAGGATACGGCCCAGTATTCGGTTCGCAACGCCGAGATCGCCACGAACCTCGCCCTCAACGAGGAATCCGAACACATCACGCTCCGGTGAGACGGTCTGTATTGGGGGGATCAAATACCTGCTCGCCCAGGCAGTAGCTGCGTGTGATTACGCGCCTCCACTCTCTGACTGAATGACGAGTCCACGCACGACTGTCCTGGTAGTTCCCGGCCACGTTGTGAGTCGGGACCACGTCTCTGTGTCCGTCTTCCGTCGGTAGAGGCCGCGATCGTTTGCCGCATAGACGTATTCATTACTCGACGTGACTTCTCCCACGACTAAAGTCGTGGGCTTCCCTCACGGAGGGTGAGGCCCACCTCTTCCGGGGAGTTCGCAGGTTCCATCTCACCGCTGGTTCCCTTGAGTATGACCTGCGTTTCGGGCTGAGCCACAACAGCCCCCACCGTCGATAGCGGACTCTGAATGTTCTTACCGACGGCTCGTTTGCCGATGTTCGTCGCGCCATTCTTGTCACCGTTGTCGTCCAGTCCACAGTCGTGGCACTCGACACGCCCCTGCACTTCCCGCGACGTGTTCTGCGACCCACACCGCCAACACGTCACAGACGTGTCGTACTCGTTCACGGGGATGCACTCTCGCCCGTCAAGATGGGCTTTGTACGTGAGGATGTTCGCCATCTTCGCATACGGCATCTTGTGGGTCTTGTCGTTCACGTACCGTCCCTCGTCGTTGTCGAAGCGCAATCCGGTCATATCACCGAACACGATGACGGCGTTGCGCTCCCGAGCGCGAGCGACGAGTTCGTTCGCCACTTGGTGCAGTTCGTGTTCGACCGTTCTGGATTCCTTGTCCCCGAGGCGTTCGATGACCTGCGCTCCCGAACGTACCTTCGCCTTGCCGATGCTCTTGCGGAGTTGCTTGTAGTGTTCACGGACTCGACGGACTTCCGCTCCGTGGAACTGCGTGTCGCGGTCAGAGAGGAACGTGCTGACGGCTATCCACTTCGCACCCATATCGACGGCGAGAACGTCGTCGTACTCGTCTGCGGCGGCCACAGACCGCCTGCAGACGAGGTGGACGTACCACTCGCCGTCTCGGTGGACGAGTTCCGAGTCGCGGATGTACTCGTCGGTGAGCAGGT
>Ga0207718_100487_pt1 | contig 34895 bp, 38 predicted proteins | sample A23M2SouthBayCA_FD_187749 | JGI IMG/M metagenome (GOLD analysis project Ga0207718, IMG submission 187749) | Aerobic enrichment media microbial communities from Eden Landing Ponds, California, USA - A23 M2 (SPAdes) | ecosystem: Environmental > Aquatic > Marine > Unclassified | place: Emeryville... | reverse complement strand
TCCACCCCGCGACCCTCCGAGCGACGGGTGTCCAGAGGTCCGCTGCTCACTTCCGTGCCTGACGGAGTGCCTCCGGTTAACCGTGGGGGCGCGCCCCTGCAGGCGCGGTCCCACGGACCGCCGTCCCCGTAGGACGAGGCTTCCACGTTGGCTTGCGGGGCCCACGCCCGTCGGTCCGGACGCCCCCGGGATTCGGTCCCCGCTGAAGGCCATAGTGCGGGTTGCGAGCAGGGCCTAACTGCCCGACCTAGTCCGGCCTGAATCTACCGCGGTGGCCCATAAGGGCCTTTCGGACCGACGCCGTCAGTCGGTCCCGCGTGACCAGCCGAAACTCGACTGGAGCCACGCGTCACGGGTGCCCGTCCCGTCCGCTCGTCACCGGATTCAGAGCAGTCCTAGCCGCGACGCCCACCAGCCACCCGCTACCGAGACGAGCGCGCCGACCACGCCCAACACCCAGCGGTGGACCGAGAGATAGGTGGGGGCCTCGATACCGATTCCCGGCACGACACCCGTCGGGACCGTACTGGCCCAGAGCACGGCGATCCCGGCCATGAACAGCCCGAGGACGAGCGCAGCCCCGGCGGCGAATCCGGGGTCAGTCCGTCCCTCTCGCCCTGCAGCGAAGACGATCACCGCTATCAGTGCGAAAAAGCCGCCGACGAGCGGGTTGATCGCTCCGGTAGTGTAGTAGAGCCCGACGCCTGCCTCCGACGACGCCGGGACGAGAACGTAGGGGACGACCAGCAGTCCGGCGTAGAGCAGACAGCCGACGATACCGACGAGCGGGGCCAGCCGCGTCCTGTCCATGTGCCAGACTCCGTAGCCACCCGTCATAACGGCGACGTTCTCTGCCGAGCGACGGCGGTGACGGCAACCGGGAGGACCACGAGCCGAAAGCGGCACAACGGGGGCGTTCGAACGGCGAGTATGCCATTCGGGGACACCGCCAAGAAGATCCAGCGCCTGAGCACGATCGCCGAGCAGACCTACGAGAAGATCAACCAGCTCGTGAGCCAGCTACAGGACCTGCGCGAGCGCGTCGAATCCACGAGCGACCAGCTCGATTCGATGGACCGCGAACTCGCCGAGCAACGCGCTATCGTCGAGGCCCTCGCCGCCGAACAGGGCGTCGACGTCGACGAGGTCGTCGCGCAGGTCCACGAAGAGTCGGCCGATGAACCCACAGACGATGGCGACGGCGGAGCCGAAACGACAGACGACACCGACGACGCGAGCGCGAGTGTCGAAGGGAGCGAAAGCAGCGGAGAGAACGACAGCGATGCTGGTGACGGCACCACGAACGACGCCTGACTGGTCGGCTTCGTCAGTGAGCCCAGACCGGGAAGTTTAGTCGACCAGCCGGCCGTGTTCGACTTTCAGACAGCGGTCCTGGACGAACAGCCGACCGGACTCCTCGACGCGCTGGCCGGCCTCGTCGTGGGTGATCCCCAACTGCAGCCAGACCGCGCGGACGTCGTCGCGGGGAACCACCTCGTCGACGATGTCCGGCGCCTCTTCGGCCGGACGGAACACGTCGACGATGTCGATGTCCTCGTTCACATCCGAGAGGGAGTCGTAGGCCTCGCGGCCGAATATTTCGTCGGCGAACGGATTGACCGGGATGACGTCGTAGCCGTGGTCGAGCATGTACTTCGGGATGTCGTGAGCGGCCTTGCCCGGCGTGGTCGAACACCCGACGACGGCGATCGTGTCGGCGTCGAGGATCTCGCGGAGCGTGTCGTCGTCTTCGACAGGCATGGCTGAAGGAAGGAGCGAAGCGAGCAAAAGGGTGCTGGTGGCCCGAAACCCAGTCGCAGCAAGGCCCGAAGACCGTCCTACGGTTCGGTCTCTTCGGCGTCGGCGCCGGGGAGGTTGCTCGTGACCTCGCCGTCGGTGTCGACCTCGATGACCCCGTCGAACAGTTGTTTGAGCGTGTTCAGTGTCTCGTCGGGGTGGGCGGTCGACTCGATAACGTGGACACCCAGCGCGTCCGCGTTCTCGATGCGGCTGGTGATGACGTGCATGAACCGGAACACCGTCTGGACGTCAGAGTACATCAGCAGCGTCGTCAACGAGTCGATCATGACGCGGTTGTTGTCGAGGCCGCGGTCGACGCGGAATCCCTCGACGAACTCGGAGAGTTTGATCCCGATACCGGTCATGTCCTCGGGCGAGGAAGCGTACCTGACGACGTCAGTGTCGCGTGCCGACCGCCCCTGGTGTTTGGTGACGCAGTCGACGATGCCGACGTCGACGGTCTCCGGGTTAGAGACGAGTTGTTCGTAGTCCGAGAGCACCCGATCAGCACTGTCCCGCGTCGTGACGACGACTGAACCCTCTCCGAGTGCCGACCCGTGCGCGAGAATCGACAGGGCGAGCCGTCGCTTGCCACTCAATGGTGGGCCGGCGACCAGCAGATTCGTGCCCGGCGCCACCGAAGCATCGTCCAGTTCGGGTCCGAGGTCGTACATCGTATCTCACCGAGCGACGACTCCCCGACTCGCTCGTTACCTATCGGTATGTCCCGGGCCCGGTTAAAGTCTTTTTTATGACAGTCGCCGTGCAATCGCGAACGAACACCGAAACGGAACTGGTGATCCCGATGATTCGATCAGTCGACCGGTTCGACTCGGAGGAATAAACCGAGGGGCTTAAGCGGCCCTGTCAGGTAGCCTATCTCGCGAGGGCGCTTAGCTCAGTCTGGACAGAGTGCTTGGCTTCGGACCAAGCTGTCGCGGGTTCAAATCCTGCAGCGCCCATCATTCTGCGTGACGGGCAACATTTGGCAGACGGCAGTACGACGCTTATAAAGGAACCCCTCTTCGGCCGATTTGATTTCATCACGTTTCGTGATGGGGGTCGCCGGTGTCATGCGATTCGCTTGCATTTGAATGACAGCGCCGGAACATAATACTAGGGGATGCCATGAAATTAGGCACTCACACGAGTGAGTCGAACTCCGGTAGACGGACTTGACTTCCCGCTCCAGTTTCTCGACGTTGAGTGATTTCGACATCACAACTCACGCTTCCGTGCGGAGACCACGTCCGTTTCGAGCGGGACGGCGTTCGTGATGTTGTCCAGCAACGGCGACGTGGTTTCGACTCTCTCCTTGAGTTCGGTGAGTTCCTCGTCCGACGCATCTGCGTCGATGTACGCGGTGCAGGTCACCGTGTTGTACCCGGCACGGACGTCCTCGGAGATGCCGAGGAATCCCCGAAGGTCAACGTCACCTTCGAGTTCGAATCGGAGGTCGTCGAGTTCGATACCCATGGCAGCGGCATTGGCCGCGTAGCCGACGCTCAGGCAGGATCCGAGAGCGGCGAGCAGGAGCTCGACCGCGTTCGGTGCCGCCCGCTCGCCGAGGATCTGCTCCGGTTCGTCGCCTTCGATGTGGAACTCCTGGGTATGAATCCGCTCGCCTGCTTGATCGAAATCGTCGATCGACGTGACCGACTGCAGGCCGTCGGTCCATTCGGTTTCCGCGCGGAACCGGAATTGACCGCCCTCGGGTTCTTCGGTGATTGTTTCGACCGCCTGGCCGAGCTGTTCTACGTCTACTCCGTTTGTGGTTGACATGATGTGTTGTCTCTTCTCGTGACCGCTGTTCGTGAGTGAAACTGGCCGACGAACGAGTCGGTCGGTTCAGTCTGCTCCCGCCGCCGCAGCCTCTTGTTCTTTCAGATATTCGACAATCTCCGACGTTTCGGTGACAAAGTCGTTGAGGTCTACCTCGCTCCCGTGCAGGACCGTCGAGGAGTACAGCGTAGAGCTTGCGAGGGTGACGGCCTCTTCGACTTCGTCTTCCGTGACGTCTGCCATCCGAGCCTCTTTTTTGTGGAAGTGGGTGCAGTATGGACAGTTGATACTGGCTGCGACACCGACTCCAACGAGTGCTTTCTCGCGTGGAGTCAGTTCGGTCTCTCCAAAGGAGAGGTCCCGAAAGAGACCCCAGCTGTGGTCGCTGGCTGGTTCTGCGATGCTTTCTATCCAACTCGGGACCTGGCCGAGTGACTCTTCGATTTCGTCTCGCGTCTGGGGTGATACCATACTGATTCTCTCCGAACACCTCTACGAGTGAGAAGCGCATGTAGGCATCTTCTGACAATCGGTCACTCGATGACCACCGTGCAGACAATGGGCGGCGGTCATTGAATGCTTGAAAATCAAGCCGACCGCTTAAGAGGGAACACTCCGGCGGTCGTTGTATCACCGGGTTCATAGTAGTTGCTGATTGACACGCTCCCTGACTCTTTCACGACGTTTTTAGCAGTATACAAATAGAGGGGTTTCAGCCATGCAGTATGTAGAGGCTGTATCGCACAGAGCACAGTGATATGCTGGCTGGGCCCGTAGTTCGGTATCATGACTCAAGAAGCATCGTCTCCAGAGGAGCAAGCAAAACGCGTGTGGTCGCTCGGATCCTATTCGGACATCGCACCGCATTTCCTGTCCATGGCAGCTCGTCTCGTCGATGCGACAGACGTCAGTGCGAACGATGCCGTACTGGATGTCGGCTGTGGGACCGGAAATGTCGCCATCACCGCTGCCCGGCGAGGTGCCAGCGCCACCGGTCTGGACATCGCCCCGGCAATGCTTGATGGGGCCCAAGAGAACACCGCGATCGCCGGTGTCGAGGATATCTCGTGGCGCGAGGGTACTGCGACGGACCTCCCATTCGAGGACGATACGTTCGATATCACCCTCTCGTGTGTCGGCCACATGTTCGCGGACCCGCCTGATGCTGCCGCCCAAGAGCTACTTCGCGTAACCCGATCAGGTGGCCAGATCGCATTTACGTCGTGGACGCCCACGAGCGTCGTCCCAGCTATGGGAAAGATGTTGATCGAGTATCTCCCACCGAAGCCAGACGCCCCGGATCCGCCCTTCCTGTGGGGCGAGCCTGCCCTCGTGCGGGAACGGTTCGGCGACGATGTCGATGATCTCGCGTTCGAGATGGGGACGGTATTGACGCCCGTTCTCTCACCCGCGCATTACTGGGAGGCCGCAGTAACCCAATCCGGGATGTTCATCGTTGCACTGGAGAACATCAACGAAGACGATCGCTCAACTCTTCATGAGGAAATGATCGGAACTATCGAGCAGTACTTCGACGATAGCCAGAATGCCGTTCCCATGGAGTACTGCCTGACGACGGCAGTAGTCGGCTGACTTAGTGCCAACCGATCACCAGCTTATCACCGATGGAAGGTGGGCGGATCGTTCTGATAGATATGCAACTCGACCGCTAAAACCCTCTCACATCTTGTCAGAGGCGGCATACTGGATACAGAGAGACTATGCAGCAATCGCCATGGATTCCTCGACGAACGACGACGAGTAGAACTCGTCATAATCCACGGAGAAGGCAATCGAGCCAGCCCACCGGTTTGCTTCGTCGGGGGCGTCCCGTAACGCAGTGCGAAGCTAATGTACTGTTGGGTCGTCCCATCCCTCCATATGCGATGCCGTCCAGTTCCGGTCGTAATACCCTCCTTTCCGGGCATTCCGGTCGCTTTCGTACTCGGCGAGGACATCCTCCAGTGGTTGCCGGTCCGAGAAGCTAGCATCGATTGCATCCGCCAGCAGTTCGGCATCACAGAAGGCATCCGAGATCCCGTGTCCCTTCAACGAATCCATGCAGAACACGGAATCACCGACGAGTGCCCACCCTGGGCCATAGGGGCGGCCGAAATAGTGAGAGACAGCCATCCCAACGTAAGACTCGACGGGTTGCAGCTTCCGGATCGCGTCTGCCAGCTCGGGGGCGATCGCTATCGTTTCGTGATACCTCTTCTCGACATCGAAGCTGAACTCTCGGTAGTACTCCATCGGGCGTCCTGCAACGAGACAGGTCAACCCATCGGTTGGTGGGGATCGAGAGGACGAACCAGTGGTGTCGCCAGTGAAACTCAAGTCTTTCCTCACGACGAACTCCTCGCGTACTTCTGCTTCTGCCTCGACGGCAGCCTCCACGAGAATCTCGTCTAGCACCTCACGCCGGGTGCGATCATCGGGATGTCATCTTTGGGTGGCGCAGTCCCAGTGAGGAGGAAGTCACCATTGTGGGAACGTGCTTGGTGGAGGGGTGGACAGTTTGTCGCAACGACGGCATCTAATAGTCCCCATTTCTCCAGCTGTTTGACGCCGGAATATTTGATAATGTGTGTAGACACGGTATCGCTGGGGAACGAATCTCTGTCGAGCACCAACACGGAATACCCCCGCTGGGCGAGCAGCATCGCAGTCGGCGAGCCAGCGCACCGGGCACCGATTATGATGACATCGTACATCGCAGCTGGTGGTTCCTACGCACTCTCCATGTTGTCCCGAATGTGGTCGATGACCTCGCCGTGTTCGTGCTGTGGGCTGAACAGGACGAAGTCGGTGTCCTCGTCGGCCCGGACAGTGTGGCCCGGTGGCCAGTAGAACATGTCACCGGTCTCGTCAACTTCTTCGCTGCCGTCGGTATAGGTGACGGTCAGCGCACCACTCACGACGTACCCCCAGTGAGGTGACTGGCAGAGATCGTTTTCCAGCCCTTCGAGGAGTGCAGCGATGTCGGTTCCCTGTGAGAGCGTGAAATTCTCCGCAGCGATGGATCCGTAGTCTGTCGCGTCACCGAAGTCTGGTTGGTGTCGCGCCACCGCGTCTGGGCTATCGATTCTAGCTGGGATATCTTCTTTGGCTACTTTCATCGTTTCCACCTGTAAAGCACTCAAGTCCGAATTGAGCACGTCCCACTACGAGTGAGAAGCGCATGTAGGCATCTTCTGACAATCGGTCACTCGATGACCACCGTGCAGGCGATGGGCGGCGGCCAGTGGGTGCTCGAAACCAACTAGATGACCACCTATCCTCCCGAGCCGTCTGGACGGTTGGTATGGCACGTGAACAGGGTACCAAGGGCTGGTTGAGATCGCAAGCTCTGTTCAACCATGACTATTGTCGTCGAAATCCTACCGGGAGAATGTCAGGAGGCTGATTGCCGGACCTATCGCTCGACCCTCGCCTGTTCGTTCTTCGGTTCCGACGAAGCGGTGGAGCCCTCGACGCTCACGGAAAGACGGGGGGATGCGCTAAAATCGATCTCTTCGGGAGAATAAAGCTCTCGGAGATCCCCTTTCCATGGATGAACATGCCCAGGGAGCAGGGTGACCTGGCCGAGAGCGGCCAACTTTCGTGCCGAGTCCTTTTGTAGCCCTTTATCAAAATTAACCAAGTTCCCTCCTCGTACGGGCTCGGGTGCCACGGCCTTCCCACTCAACATATCGAACGTCACCAGCGCGTCGCCACCGAAGAGGATTCGAGAATCCTCGATCCAGAACGAACAATGCTCCTTCCGATGTCCAGGGGTATGGATCACCTCGGGCTGCCCGGGGACGTCCAGGACCTGCCCTTCAGTGAAGGTCTTAGCCTCAGTAATCGGTTCCGCGCCGACTAAGGCGTTTCTGGGGTTTCCATTCGTCAGGGTTAGGAAATACCGCACGTGAGCGGGTCGCCAAAAGGGGAGGAGTGCTGTAATAGGTACCTCGTTTCCACCTCCCAACGCTGCGTCGTACCCATCTTCGGGCACCCAAACGGGGATTCCCTCCTTGCGAAGCGGTTCAGCCAGTCCGATATGATCCACATCGGTGTGCGTGAGAATCACCGCTTTGATGTCGGTTGTTTCGGCCCCAATTCGTTCGAGCCCGGCCTCCAGCAATTCCATTTGATATGGTAATCCCGCATCGACCAGTGTCAGTCCATCATCGTCCTCGATGAGATACATATTGATCAGGTTGGAACAGAGCCGGTAGACACCATCGGCCACTTCCGTGCCCACGTGCTCTTCCCTGAGATGGGGTTCTATGTTCCAGGGGATTCTCATGAATCGTTCAGCTCCTCCCCCGTGGTCGTCGTCACACCCGGTAGGCCGTCAGTCCGTTCCGTTTCTGCACGGAACCGGAATTGGCTGCCCTCCGGTTCTCTGGTGATGGCTTCGACTGCCTGGCCGAACTGCTCTACATCTACTCCGTGGGTGATAGTCATGATGTATTCTACCTGTAACAGTGAAGACGGGAGCGAGAGCTATATAGGCGCCTCGTGGCGTTCGGTCACCCACTGACCGCCGTGCAGACGATGACCGGCGGTCACTGAGTGCCTGACAATCACTAGGTAGCTACCTATCCCTCAAAGCCGTCTGGACGTTCGTCATGGCAGTTCATGCACCCCCAGTAGACGACAACACAGTTAGCGACCTCCAGGAACGGTTTCGTGGGGCACTGCTCCGTCCGCACGACGATGGATACGACGAGGCCAGGTCAATCTGGAACGCGATGATCGACCGGGAGCCCGCGCTCATCGTCCAGTGCGCGGGCGTCACGGACGTGATCGCGTCAGTGAACTTCGCCAGCGACCATGGTCTTCTCCTCGCTGTCAAGGGCGGTGGGCACAACGCTGCCGGCAACGCCATCTGTGACGGTGGCCTCGTGATCGATCTCTCTCAGATGAAATCAGTGCGGGTCGAACCCCATGCCCAAACCGTCCGGGTTGAACCCGGTGTCCTTCTCGGTGAGCTCGATCACGAGACGCAGACGTTCGGTCTCGCCACGCCTGCCGGTATCGTCTCGACGACCGGTGTTGCCGGACTCACACTAGGTGGAGGGTGGGGATGGCTCAGTCGGTCGTACGGTCTCACGATCGATAATCTCCGGTCAGTGGACATCGTTACGGCAGACGGGGAGTTGCTGCACGCGAGCGAAGGCGAAAACGAGGACCTCTTCTGGGGGATCCGCGGCGGCGGCGGCAACTTCGGGATCGTTACCTCATTCGAATTCGATTGCCACGAGGTCGGCCCGGAGGTGCTCGGCGGTCCGATCTTCCACCCGTTCGAGGATGCGACGGATTGTCTCCGAGTCCACCGTGAATTCACGGCCGAAGCACCGGACGAGCTCTGTTGCTACGCCGCAATCACGGCGGCACCGCCGGAACCACTCATCCCGGAAAAACTGCACGGGACGACGGTCGTCGCCTTCATCATGTGTTACTCGGGCCCTATCGAAGAGGGCGAACAGGTCGTCGAACCACTTCGAGAGTTCGGCGATCCGCTCGCCGATCTCGTCGGGCCCATGCCGTTCACCGGCTTACAACAGCTGTTCGACGAGGACTTCAAGGCAGGCGCTCGGAACTACTGGAAGTCGCAACTGGTGGAACCGCTCCCCGATGAAGCGATCGACATCGTTGTAGACCGGGCAAAAACCCAACCGACGCCGTCCAGCGACATCGTGCTAGAGCATCTTGGCGGCGCGATTGCGCGGATTGCACCCGACGCGACGGCGTTTCGTCACCGAGATGCCGCGTTTTCGTTGAACGTCTTCCCGCGCTGGACCGATCCCGAGAAGGACGAGGCTCACATCTCCTGGGCCCAGGAGTTCATGGACGCCATCGCCCCGTTCGCATCGGATGGAGTCGCTGTGAACTTCCTCAGTCAGGAAGGTGACGAACGCGTGAAGGCCGCGTACGGTGCCAACTACGAGCGGTTGGTCACACTCAAGAACAAGTACGATCCCGAGAACCTGTTCCAGATGAACCAGAATATCGAGCCGAGCGTCTCAAACGGACGATAATTAGTATGCCATACATCCAGTGTAACGGAGCGGATCTCTATTACGAGGATTACGGTGAGGGCCAACCGATCGTTTTTCTCCACGGCGTCATGGCCGGTCTCCGCTATTTCGAGTCGCAGTTGACTGGGCTCTCGAACGAGTACCGAACGATCGCTATCGATTTCCGGGGACACGGTCGGTCGGAAAAGACGGATCTCGGGCACACGGTCGCGCAGTACGCCCGCGATGTCCACAGTTTCGTCGAACAGCGAGATCTTGAGAATGTGGTCTTTGTTGGATGGTCGATGGGCGCGTTCGTCTCGTGGGACTACGTGGATCAATTCGGGACAGACAGAGTACGGGGACTGGTCGATGTCGATATCGAGGCATCGCGGTTCCAGTGGGACGACTACGAGTATGGACTCACCGATCTAGAGGGCCTCGAAGACGTGCTTGCACTGGCTCAGGCCGACCAGACGAGCCTCATGGAACGCTTCACGGAGCAGGTCTTCAAGGATCCCACTGCCGAGGCGAGAGCGTTACAGTTCGACGAGATGTCTCGAACTCCGGCACCGGTCAAAAGTGCCATCCTGTTCGACGCGCTCACCCGCGATTACCGGGACGTTCTCCCCGAGATCGACGTTCCGATGTTGGTCTGCGCCGGCGCGGGCGAAACACGGGGGCCTATCGCGGCCGTGAAACACGTCGCGGATCTCGTCCCAGACGCCATGTTCGAACGCTTCGAAGACAGCGGCCACTGTCCGCCGTTCGAGGAACCGGAGCGATTCAATCGGGTGGTGAGCCAGTTCGTCAGCTCGCTGTGATCGATACACGGCTGTATGCAACTCGGCTTCTGGAACCAATCACCTTTTGAGGATTTCAACAGGGTCGACATCCCTTATCCGATTGGTTTGAACACACGCCACATACTCCTCGGACGCATTAGCGTGGTCGGAGGCTGTTCCATCGTCAGAACCCTGAAGAACGCACTGGACAGCGAACTATCAGTGTGAGCTTTCTGAACCAACCGAGTGAGGTACCAGTTGATGAGGTCAGTGCCGAACGGTTTGGAGCCGGTCGTTTGTGGGAACGCGAAGTCACTGCCTGTCGCCAGTGACCATGCCGTGTCGATAACCTCGTCGGCGCGGTCGAAAAATTGAAGCGCGAGATCCTCACGGCCCCCCATGGCCAGGGTCTGGTGAAGCACGAGTGCTTCGAGAGCCGCCACAGACATACCCTGTCCGTAGATCGGGTTAAAGCTCGCAATCCCGTCGCCGATGACGACCAATCCATCGGGGAACCGGTTGAGGTCTCCATAGCGGTACCGTCTGTTGGTCGGGAATGGGTACTGTTCGATGTCACTGGAGACCTGTCGATGGTCGTCGAGGAGGCGCTTTACCTCGGGAGTGAGAAGGCTTGCCGCGAACTCTACCAATCCATCGGGATCCGTCGGAGGATGGTCACCGTGGACTCCATGTACGCTCACCACCCAGCGGTTTCCTTCGACGGGCGCAGCCATGCCACCACGTGTGTGCGGGGAAGATGGCGGAATGAGAAACGTGCGCAGGTCGTCGGCAGGTCGCTCGATAAAGGTGGTGCTGTAGGCCACGTCGATGCGCACCTCCTCGACCTCCGGCGATGTGTAACCCTGATTTTCGAGCCATGCGGGTGTTCGACTCGTCCGCCCGGTGGCGTCCACGACCAGATCAGCGGTGATCTCCGTATGCTCACCGCCTTCACGGATTACCACGCCCTCTACGGCCGTCTCGGTAGCGTCAAGGAGGTAGTCGGTGACCTGACAGTCCGAGCGGATGTGGACGCCATCGAGATTGGAAACATGCTCTCTGACTACCTGTTCGATCAACGGCCGAGTTGCAGAGTACGTCTCCATTGGAGTTGGACCGTGGGCGAGGAAGTCTCCCTCACCGTAGAAATTCACATCGCTGGCGAAATCGACGACAACGCCCCCAGCGTCGGTGAGACTCTCGCCGAATCCGGGGAACAGGTCCTCCAACGTTGCCCGTCCGGCTTCGAGCAACGCGTGGGGATGTGACCCTTGCGGCACTCCTCGGCGTGCAACTGGCTCGGTTGGCAAGTGATCCCGTTCGATGATCGTAACGTCGGCAAATCTATCAGCGAGAATGCGACCTGCGAGCAGACCGGCCATGCTCGCGCCACTCACCACTGCGTTCCCACGCCTCTCAGGCAATTGGTCGTTGTTGTACCGCGGGACGGTCGCCAAGGTCATTATGAAAGTCACTACGGTTTCGAGGGGTAGGTAGTCACCTAGTGGCTATCACGCACTCAGCGACCAACGTTCATCGTCTGCAATGCCAGTAGTGGCTGCTGGAATGCGTCAGATGCCTATCCGACACGTACGAGAAATCCATGGAGAGTCATCTGAAATCGTCCTTTTCGGATCCTTGGGTTTGGCCGCCTGACGCCTGAAAAGGGTACTGTTCGACAATAGAACTGGAGCCGTCTCCCCATACATTTGTGCGGTGATAATCGCCCGAAAAAGTAGAGATCGTTCGATGGTTGAGCGAGATGGAGTGGACTTAGGGATCCAGGTATAGCCAAAGTGGTGCTGATCCAGAAATCCAATCGCCGATTGACGCGTAGTTTTGCTTATGTCAGTGGATGCGGTTCTACGACAAATTCTCACCAGATCGAGTTGGAGAGGCGGTCTTGAACGGACGCTGGACAAGATACGGAGAACGGACATCGACCCGTTAGTTCGATGCACGGACGAACGCGAGCACCTCGTCGATGAAGCGGTCCGGTGCGGTGTTCATCGGCTCGTGGGCGTGCCCGTCGAACGTCACGAGTCGGCTGTTCGGGAGCGCGTCGGTGACCGCTTCAGCCGCGTCCGTGAAGAATGGGAGGCTCTCGCCGCCGGTCAGCATCAGGGTTGGCGTGGTCACGTCTGCAAACCGGGCCGCATCGAATTCGTACTCGGCGTTCGCTCGCAGCTCACGGGGCAGAGTGTGGGCCGCGTCAACCATATCAGGCCAGATCGGTGACGAGCGAGCCGCGTCGAGTTCGTCCGGGTTAAGCTGGGCGACTTCCTCAAGCATCAGGACGAGCGCTCCCTCGTTCTCGCCTTCATCGAGTAACCGCTGGATTTCAGCGACCGCCTCTTCGACTTCCAGGGGTTCGTGGTCGCCGACCTGAATGGGAGGTTCGTTCAGGACGAGTTTGCGGAGATTGTCCGTTCGCAGGACCGCCTCCAGCGCGCAGAGGGCCCCGTAGGAATGACCGAGCAGGACCACCGGGTCGTCAATCGAATCGACGACCGCAGCCACGTCATCGGCCTCCCGTTCCAGCGCGTACGCAGCGGTGTCGCCGCTCTCGCCGCGCCCGCGACGATCCATCGCGTAGACCGTGAAGTGATCCGCGAAGGCGGTACAGACTCCGGCCAGATCCCAGAACTCGTGAACATCGCCACCACCATGGACGAGCACGAGCGGTGGCCCACTCCCCGTCCGTTCGTATGCAATTGTAGTCCCATCCGCTGATGTGACTGTCTCCGTTTCCCCACCCGTGTCTGGTGTCGTTACGTTTGTCATGACCGTTTCTCGTTTCGCGTCTGGAGTGATACCATAGTGATTCTCTTCGGGTACCGAGAGGAGTAGGACGGAGATGTAGGCATCTTCTGACAATCAGTCACTCGATGACCGCCGTGCAGGTAGTGCAAAAGTCGCCCTCGGATACAGATGGGCACTCGATAGGTTGGGCGCCAACCGACAGCTCGACTGACAATACCGGTACAGTCACTCCGCGACTAATTCGAGGGTGTATGGTCGCGCCTCGCGTCGGTAGGATTCGTACGTCGATTCCGCCCACTCGCGGACCGCCGGCGCGTCAGTATCGATTACTGCATGTACGGTGCCGCTGCCTTGCTCGTAACAGCTGATCGCAACGCAGTCATCAAGCAGACCGATTCCGTATGAGGGGAGGTCGTCGTGCTCCAGAATCGTGAAATTGTCCCGCTGTATCATCTCCGAACAGCGGTCCGGGTACGTCGAAAGAAAGTACGCGTGGCACTCCGACCGGTCGATCAGCGTCATGTCCACACCGTCTTCGACCCGTTGGTGGACAACGTCGAAACAGAGATCCATCAGCGCAACTTCGGGGCAAAGAAACCGTAACGCGGTCGTGTTCTGGAGAAGTGACTCGAATCGTCCCACCGGAGAGTACGGTGTATCGGGTTCGGCGACGGTGATAGTCAGTTCTGACCACGTCTCGGACGGTAGCTCGCTGATCGCGTCGGGGAGCCAGTGCCAGATAGCACGCAGCCCCCGCTCGGTTTCGACTCGTTCGATCAGGTCCTCCATCCCGGATGCGATCGCCTCTCCGAGTCGTGTCGCCACGTACGCGTGTCCGTCTTTGCGGATCCAGATCCGGTCGTCGAATTCGCTCAGTGTCCGGCGCATCGTCGAGGACGAAACGTCGGTCAACTCACAGAGCTCTGACCGACTCTGTGGTCGCTCGGTCAGCGCGACGAGTGTCGGGACGCGGTGGTGGGAACCTGCGAGATACGCTATGTCGCTGCCCGCCGAGTCTGTATTATTGAGTTTCACGTTAACACACTTTTGTAGTGGACATACGCAATCCCGCATCGACCACTTCCGTGGCCACTTGCTTTTCCCTGAGATGGGATCCTATGTTCCAGGAAATTCTGATGTTCCTCCGCTTGACGGTTACTTCCGGAGTTTCTTTTGGTGTTGCCATTGGCTTCCCCGTTACAGCCTCACTCGACCAATCCTGGCCTCACATGTGACGGCAAAGCAAGCGCTGGCCACCTATACAACGCGAACCACATTAACAGTTACCATATCCACCCGACCGATTCGACTCTCCGATCTGTATATTGTTCGAGACACGTGCCCTGTATTCAGGAAGGTCCTTGAGACATACCACTTGGTTGGAAGTTCTCGAATCGTTGTTATACTACCCAATTTGATTGGGTCCTCATGGAACCCATTCAAGGAAGTCGAAAGGGCCGGCAGTGCTATCAAATCCAACGGCGGAGGAGTTAGAAGATTAGTGGATCTTAGAGATCATCCAAGTAGTCCCTACGCTGCTCCATCTTCTCTCGTTCCGTCCGGCGGTCGTAATGCTGTTCGATCACTCGTTGGCTGACGTTCGCACGGTCGCTAACGACCTTATCCGGCATGTCGCTGTTCAGACTATGGGTAATGCTTCCACGGCGAATTGCGTGTGGGCTCACGCTCGACGGACATCGGTAGGCAGTGTCCCGCTCTACTGCCGAACACTCACCGAGGCCGCGGTCGTGCGGACACTCGGTACTGTAGACACACGGACGTGTCCAGCGGTAAACGTAGGCCCGAAGCGTCGTCTTATTCGTCCGTCCTTCCCGAGATGCCAGTAACGGTTCCCGACCATACTCGTCAGTTACCGACGGTCGCTTGGCATCAAACCAGTCATCAAGGAGGCCGCAGACTTGGTCCGAGAGTGCGACCATCCGTTCACCTTCTCCCTGGTTTTTGATCGGTGTGCCGGTATCTGGGCGATGACGAACCTTGATGCATTGCTCGTCTGAGTCGTAGTCGTCAACGTCAAGGGCGTGAACACCGCCGACGCGCATCATCGTGTGCCACATCAGCGCAATTGAGACGTGCTGGATGCTCCCGTATTCGTACTTCTCCAGATGTGCAAGCACCTTCGAAGCACTGTCGCTATCCAGCATCACGTCACGGGAGTTCTCATCAGGAGTGATCGCCGGAGACAGCACCTTCTGACTCAGGTCCTGTTCTACGCCGTCGATAGACTCTAGCCACCGGATGAACACGCGAAGGGTATCCATCTGAGTCTTCTCGCTGACCTTGTTCAGGTCGCCGTCTTCGCGCCGCCAGAGCCGGTACTTATGCAGTTGGCGGCCGCTAAGGGTGTTGAGGTTCTGTATCTCTTCTACCTCATCACACCAGCGGACGAAGTGACCGAGTCGGTACTTGTGGCCCTTCAGAGAGGCCTCCAATAATTCGTTTCCTCTGTCAGCGAGGTACAGTTCAAGTGCGGTTTCGGCATCAATTGGTTCGAGACTCATGGTTGGTTTTCTCCGATCAAGCGAACCCCACGAGTCCCGGTTACTGCCCGTTCCGAACCAACGGCTACAACGTCCGAAATCGCCAAAAGGAAGGGTTGTCACGCCACGTGACCAAGGCCTGCAGCGCCCACTTCTCTGCGACGAACGGACGTGAGGAGCGGGACGTGTCCGCGAAGGATTTGAACCCTGGCAGTCGCAGCCCGCGCAGGAGCGAAGCGACGAGCAGGACCGTCTGCATTCGGTTCAAATCCTGCAGCGCCCATATATTTGCGGGGTGTAACCGCCCGATAGCGGCGGGATGGTTGCTGAATCGAATGCAGCGCCATTGCTTTCGTTCGATGGTCGAACGACGGGTGGTTTCCACTGACATTCGTGTGCTAACCGTTGACGAGGGCCCTATTCAAGGGAACTAGTCGACCTGTCGGGCGATGACCAACACACTCGGTTTTAGTGGCTGGTCTAAGCGTTTGGAAGTAGTATCGACCACAGAGCTATCCGACTGGAGAGCCAATATTATAGGATGGCAGACGATAAGCGCGGCCGAGACAAGCAAGCACACGACGCTGAAAAACGCCAGCAACAGCGTGAGATGGCCACAGAGTTGGAGCACTCGGACGAAATAGAGCCACCGGTGGACCCGGAGGAACTCGCCGCTTTTGAGGCGGAACTAGAAGAGTTGACATTCCCGGCAACGGGGATCGAGGTCGTCGCGGCGATCGGCGATCGTGCGATCGAATCGGTCGAGGGGAGCTACACTATCGAGGAACTAGTACCGGAGACAGACGAGGAAACGTTCGACTCTCCAGCTGCCGTTCGGGTGCAGGTACAGCGGCCGACAGTTGCCGCGGCCATGAAACGGGTTGTGGAAGCTAGCAAGACGCTTCGGAACACGGATTTCAGTTGGACACAGCGCAAAGCGTACGAGAAGACCTTCCAGGAACTCAAAGCGATCGACGCCGACGACGATGATGAAGGGATCCAAGCCATTAGCGACTGGATCGTCAAGCGAATCCGCGACAAAGAAATGCTCCCGACGTCCCGGGCGGTACGCCGAGAAGCGGCGAAGTTCTGTCGGACGAACGGATATGAGGTCCGAAACGACGAGTGGCTCGGCATATAGACCGACGATCACGGACGACCGCGGCAATGGCTGCTGTAAAGTTTCAAGCGTGAACGATACACGCTCTCCATCCAGTAACGAGATGTTCTCTTGAGAGAGGGGTCTCATTCCCCCTCGTTTGGAACTGCTATGGGCTTTATTGTGTTACCAGTGCAACCATTCGTATGGCGCTCGATATAGAGGTTCCAGAACCACCAGACCTCTCGAACCGAGGAATGCCGCGCGAGTTCGAGTTACAGGACGAGACGCTTGGGTCAGAGGACTTCTACCGTGAGGATCTCGAAGACTTGCTCCAGGAGGGTGCGTGGAAGGAGGGATTCAACGAGTGGACCGAGTACACGAATCTCGATGAAGAACAGGTTCGAATCGTCAGCGACCTCGGTTTGTTCCAGGCGTTTGACTTCTATTGGGACCCAACCGAAGACCGCCTTCGCATGGATCCTCCCACGGTTCCGGACGACTGGCGGCAGCGAGACGCGACTGAGTCGCTCGATTCGAGCACGGTTTCACTGATCGACGGTGAGTTGGACGATCTTGGCCGAGCCGTACAGGAGGTATTGGAGGACTACCTCGAACGGAACGACGAAGCGTCCGACTATGGTTGGGGTGAGGAAACGTACGGCAAACGCGAGGAGTGATTCCAGTCGCTTCAGCCTGCCCGACGGCGTCCGAGATACAGGAGTTTCTTTGTAAAAAGCATCGCCACTGCTCCTCGATTGCGATCTGAACGTACTGACTATGCGCCCTGAATTTGCATGGGAAGTGCAGGCTTCCAGGTTAGGTGTCAGAAACGGTGATTTTGAGATTGGCGAATTCGGCCGCCTCACGCCACAAAGGTCGATTCATTCGACAGTCGAACTGGAGCCTGCAGCGCCCATATATTTTCGAACGGCCCGAATCCGCAAGACTGCGGCGGGATATAGCGCTGCTAGCCGCGTTTTCACGTCCTTTGAGCGGTGGTAGTCCAGTGATGATTTCGTTCGATTGTCGAACGCAAGGGAGTGCGTAACCAGGATTCGCGTACAGCCAAGCTCGTCGGCAGGGAGAAAATCAATCGCTGATTGATCGAGGACCACCGAATTGGTCTCTGGCGGAGACCCGGGCTAGCTTTTTGTCGAGTGCCGTGGTAACACATAACACAATGGCTTGTGACGACCTCCCTCCAAAACCCGATCCCGACGACGATGTATTCGAGGTGTGTCCGGTTGCTCGGGCGTTCGAGATAGTCGGCTCCAAGTGGCGACTCACCGTACTCAGGAGCCTCCACCTGTACGGAGAACAACGATTCAGTGAACTCCAGGAAACGACAACGGCCGACTCGACGACTCTTTCACGCGTGCTGGAGAACCTGGAGGACCAGGACCTCGTTACCCGACGTCTGGAGGACCGGCCGATCGCCACGTACTACGACCTGACGGAACGAGGGGAATCGCTCACCGGTGTTTTCGACGAATTCGAGGAATGGGCGTTCGAACACACCGCCGCGGAGATGCCTGCCGCCGAACTACCCGAGTAGCTCACACTGATCGGCGGTCTCCGGTTACGAGATGTTACTTCCTTGGACAGCCATAACCGACTCACATCACTGTCACAAAAATTATAATTCGAGCCGAGACGATTTTCTCGTCGTGGCCATTTCGGCCAGGGAAGCTGAGACACATGGCAGAAACGACAGCGGATACCACAGAAACCAGCGAAAAGACCGTACTGGTTGTCGGTGCGACGGGAAATCAGGGCGGTGTCACAATCGATCACCTCCTCGGAGCCGAAGAGGAATTCGCCGTCCGTGGCCTGACACGAACGCCGGACAGCGAGGCGGCTCACCGGCTCGCAGAACGTGGTGTAGACATCAGGCGAGGTGATCTGAACGAGAAGGCGACACTCCGGTCCGCGATCGACGGTGTCGATGCGGTGGTCATCGTGACGAACATCTGGACAGCCGGATTCGACGAGTCTGTCCACCAGGGAAAGAACATCGCCGACGTGGCCGTTGAGGCGGGGGTTAGCCACGTCGTGTTCAGCGGCGCTGGCTACCACGACAGGAACCTCGGAATCGCCGCCTTCGAACCGGCCGGAGAAGTCGAGCAGTATATCAGGTCGCTGGACGTGCCCGCGACGTTCTTGCGACCGGTGTGGTTCATGCACAACCTCGAACCCGCCTTCGAGGATATCCTCGACGGCACGCTCGCCCTGCCCGTAGAAGAGGAAGTGACGCTTCAGATGATCGATGTCGACGATGTGGGCCGCGCGACTGCGCAGGTCCTCGCGGAACCCAACGAGTTCGCGGGGAAAGGGTTCGACCTCGCAGGGGACGAACCCACGCTCTCCGAGATGGCCCGGATCCTTTCCGAGATAACGGGTACTGACGTCCAACCGTACTCCGTCCCCATCGAGGACGCCAGAGAAGAGATGGGTGATGCGATGGCCGAACTGTTCCAGTGGTTCAACGACGAGGGGTACTCGGTCGATATCGAGCACACGGAACGACGGTTCGGGTTCGAGTTCACCGGTTTCCGTGAGTACCTTGAGAAAAACGGCTGGAGTGAGAAGAAACAACCGAGTCGAATGCCGGGCCTCGTCAAGGCGATGATGCAACACTGACTCAGACATCCAGAATATGACGACATCCAATACAGCGTCCGGCGTCACTGCACATGGCCATCGGTACGGTCCCGATAGCAACAACTGTCGCCTGGATCAGGGGAACGATGGCAGTTATTGATCAGCCGACCACCCATCGGGAAGAACTCGGTTTAGTCGTCGAACGGGCCAATCAGGAGTTCGCTATCACCGCCGCCCTCATCACGATTGGCGCACCGGTGGTTGCGTACCTGTCAGGTGTCGCGTCGCTTATGTTTTACGTCCACGTGGCACTCGGGGCGTTCTGGTTCGGCCTCGACTTCTTTTTCAAATTCGTCCTCGGACCGTCGCTGGACGCTGCCCCCGATGAGGCAGCTGGCGCGGTCAATTACCAGCTCATCCCGAAACTGGCTGTCGTGGCTGAACCACTCAGTATTGGTGTCATCGGTTCTGGCATCGGTCTCGCACACATGCTTGGGTATTGGGCTGACCCCTCGATCTGGCTGTGGGGAGCTCTCGTCATCGGCGTTCTGATGCTCGTCAACGGCTTCGGACCACTGCACTTCGCCACGACAAAGATGGTCGTAGAACTCAGTAAAGACCAACCGGACGGCGAACGACTCGACACGTTGTTCGGCAAAGCCATGCAGTGGGGACTTCTCCAGACCGTGTTCATGCTATCTATCGTCGTGATGATGGTCGGCCTCCGCGGATTGCTCTGACCGCGCTGGTTCGACTACGACAGGATAGTCTCGATCGCTCGCAGACACCAGTGGGCGGTTCCACCAGTGCCGACGACGGCGAGTAGATGAACGATCACCCGAAACAGGTGCCCCCCACGGGTCAACCCCGGACCGGTGTGCAGTACGATACCCATATCGAACTCATAGATGAAGGCAGGGCCCGGTACAATCAGCTACGTCGCCCGAACGCCTCGATACGACAGTACCACCCCGGCCATGAAGACGATCGTCGCCAGGTAGACCGGTCCGAGATGCGTCACCCAATCGTGAGTGAATGCATCTCCGGTCCAGTGCATCGGTAACGCGAGCGCCAGGCCGACGACGGCGCTGACGATCGCCGTCACCCATGCCCACGTGAGCCGCTGGCGCACGCCGTACCACGAGAGGCCCGCGACGGCAACCCCTGTCGAGGTGATGAACGCAGCGGTGGCGACGTGGAGGTGACTGATGTAGTACGCCACCGTCGGATCGAGATCGGCGCTCGTCATCCCGGCCAGCGTACTGACGCCGAGTTCGAAGCCACTCCCCACGAAGTTCAACACGAGAAACACGACGCCGTAGCCGACGAACGCGACCCCGGCGAGCGCCATCAACAGTGCGCCGTTCCGGAGCCGTGACTCGTACTGGACCTGTTCTCCTCGTTCGTCCGCGACTGATTGGTCTGTTGCCACGATAATCACTTGGTTGCCCCGAGTGAGATGCTCTTGACACCGTACTTGTCGCACGCGCTGGCCGCCCGGTCCGAGATGAATTCGTACTGTGTGTTCTCTCGGACGCCCGTCACTGAGAAACAGGCAGCTTCGATGAACGTCGTGTAGCTGTCGATCTGTTCGGCACCACCGATACAGGCAGCCCACAGATCTGCGTCGGACTTGACGCTCTCGGGCATCTGTTGTTCACTGATGATGTCGGATAGCGCCAACCGTCCGCCCGGTTTGAGCACCCGGTTCGCCTCCTCGAAGACTCTCTCTTTTTCCGCGGAGAGGTTGATCACGCCGTTCGAGATTACAGCGTCGAACGATTCGTTCTCGAACGGGAGGTCCTCGATATACCCTTGGCGGAAGGAGACGTTATGGAAGCCGCCGTCCGCTGCGTGGACACTTGCCCGCTCGACCTGCTCTTCGGTCATATCGATCCCCGTCACTGTCCCGGTCTCAGTGACGTGCAGACCAGCGACGAAGGCGTCCATTCCGGAACCGCTGCCGAGGTCAAGCACCCGTTCACGCGGTTCGAGCTCCGCCAGATCGAAAGAGTAGCCGACACCCGCGAACGAGTCGATCGCCGCCTCCGGAACGTATCTAAGGTCAGCGGGGTCGTAGCCGAGGCGTTCGGCGAGCTCGCGGCCCGTCTCGAAGTGGAAGTGGGCGTCGGCTGATTCCGCGACGTCCTGGTACATCGACTTCACCTCTCGTTCGAGCTTGTCCGTATCGAGCGATTCACTCATTGCTGCTCACCAGTTAGTCGTCACCCGCCACTTCGGCAGGCGTATTAAGGGCCATCTCGACGTCCTGAGCGAGCGAGACGAGCGTGTAGACGGGTGCCCGCCGTGCCCACTCGTCGATCTGGTCCTGATCGAGGTCCTCGCCGTCGATCTCGACCTCGGCGGTCAGGTTCTCGAAGACCGAGTCCGCCTCTTTGAGTTCCTCGAGGCTGAACAGAACCGCTGGATCGAAATCGGTTCGGACGCGCGTCTGGAGGTGTTCGATGTCCACGCCGTTGGCCGCAGCGTTGATCGTGATGCCGACGTTGATACAGGCTGCCAGCGCCGATAGCGCCGCTTCGACCGGTTCGATCCGGTCGGTCGCACCTATCCACCCTCCCGCATCCAACACTTCCTTCCAACCCCCGTAAGGAATCGTGTATTCGCGCGTTTCACGAGCGATCGTCTCGCCACCGAGGTCGTAGCTATCTATCTTCGCCAGGCTGTGAGCGGCTGTCCCTTCGTAGGTTGCGGACGCCCCGAGTCCGAGTTGAACGGCTTCGGGATTCTCCACTGCGTGTGCGGCGAACCCGTCGAGTGTTTCGAGGTCGACGCCATGTGCGGGTCGTTGGTCGTCAGTCATGTGGATTGCCTCCCTACCAGCGATGCTACGATGGCGAAGGTACTGTAGTTACTTTGTGACAGTTCGCCAGGAGCTGCTGTCTTCGCAGTCGCTGAAAAACAGTCACCACCTGTGATTTGAATGTGGTTTGGAACTTCTGCGTTCCCCTGTATTTCCGAAGGCGTCGACCGCACTACCCACGAAAGTAACGCTGTCATTTCCATCACAAACCTGTCATACAGCGCGCGTAAGCAGACGTCATCTCGGCGTTCGGTGTTGTCCGAAAATAGGGGTCAGAAATCAGTCGATAGACGGTTGGCTACGACTTCGCTTCGAAGACTAAACTCGTCTTTGTCTCGGCGGCTCGACGGAATCGTGTGAACCCTCCCTCGGTGACGACTGCACGTGTTTGTTCCTCCCCCGCTTGTGCGCCCATCCCGTAGCCGACCTCCTGACTGAGCGAATTCGGTGTACAAGCCACGGTCGAGATCGAGTACGCGAGACGACCAAACGGGGTGAGGTTGTCTTCGACCCGGTCATCGGCATACGGTTCGACGATCATCCAGGTACCGTCGTCGGCCAGCGTCTCTCTGACGTGGGACGCCACGCCGACGGGGTCGCCCATATCGTGATAGCAGTTGAACATCGTCACGAGATCGTAGTCGGAACCGTCGTACTCCCGCGCAGTCGCCACCTCGAAGTCGACGCGGTCGGCGACACCTGCCGTTTCTGCTCGCTCGCGCGCCACCTCGATCGATGCCTCGTGGTAGTCGACACCGACGACCGTTGCGTCGGGATACGCTTCGGCCATGCGAATCGTCGGAGCGCCGTGGCCACAGCCGACATCGGCGATTCGCCCGCCCGCGTTCAGTGTCTCCGCGACCCCGTCGAGCGCTTCGATCCAGTCGAGGAGGAAATTCCCGTAGGCCGGACCGAAGAAGCGTTCAGTGCCGTGGAACACGTCCTCGTCGTGTTCGTGCCAGCCGACGCCCTCGCCCGTTCGAAACGCCTCCCGAATGTCGGGTTCGATTTCAGCTAGCGATGCGACGAGTTGGAACGCGCCCGGCATGAACACCGGACTCTCTTCGTCGGCTAACACGTACGCCTGCTCGGGGGTGAGATCGTAGCGGTCGGTCTCGGGATCGTAAGTCACGTACTCGCCCGCGGCCTGCGAGCGAAGCCATTCGCGGACGTAGCGTTCAGTGGTATCGGTTTCCTCGGCCAGCTCGGCAGATGTGAGTGGGCCACCCTCATCCAGCGCTGTATAGAGTCCGAGCTCGTCGCCGATGATGGCCAGGGAGGTGTGGACTGTCGCGCCGAGGTCAACGAGTGACGTTTCCACGAGCGCGTTCAGTTTTTCTTCGTCGATCGGGTCCGCTTGGGTTTCTGATGACATAGGCTCGTTTCCGTAGTTATACGACCTTGAGGTGTTCACTCCGGAGTTCTTCCTCCGTGTAGTCCCGGCCATGAACGTCGCGCATATGCGTCTTCGCCAGTTCGATCGCCTCCTCTTCGCTTTCCGATTGAACGATGAACCGGCAATCGGCTGCTGCCGCTTCACAATCGAGCCTGTGTGCGTGTTGCTGGTCGTCAGTCATGTGGATTGCCTCCCCGCCAGCGACGATACGACGGCGAAGATACTGTAGTTACTTTGTGACAGTTCGTCAGGAACTGCTGGCCTGGCAGTCACTGCAAAATCATCACCCCCTGCGTCCCGAGGACGGTCGGGACCAAACGTCTCCCGCCCGATTCCGGTACGAACCCCTCGGAACAGACCGAGAGTACAACAGCCTACGCGTCGATCAGATCTAGCAACGAGATCAGCCGTCTCCACTCTACGGGGGGTGGACTACCGTAGCCTCTGACGTGTGCGTTTCGAACACCGACTGCGCCCACTGGCGGACGGCCGTTACGTCGGTGTCGATCAATACGTGGACCGCGCCACTATCCTGTTCGTAACAGCTGATGGCGACACGCTCGTCGAGAAGACCGGTTCCATATCGGGGGAGTGCATCGTGCTCCAGCACTGTGAAATTGTCCTGTTGCATCATTTCTGCGCTACGCTTCGGGTACGTCGAAAGAAAGTACGTGTGGCTCTCCGGCCGGGCCACCAGGACGACGTCAACCCCCTCGTCGATCAGCTGTACGAGAACCTCGAAGCAGGGCTCCATCAAGGCGATCTCGGGGCGAACGAGTCGAAGTTCGTTCGTCTCCGTGAGAAGGGCCTCGAATCGGTCGATCGGGCGGTACGGTGAATCGGGTTCGGCAACAGTGATCGTCATCGCCTCCCACGTCTCGAAGCGAAACTCGCTGACCTCCTCTGGAAGCCAGTGCCAGATATCACGCAATTTTCGCTCTGTTTCGACCTGTTCGATCAGGTCTTCCATTCCTGAAGCGATCACCTCACCAAGCCGCGTCGTTGCATACTGGTATCCGTCTTTGCGGATCCAGGTCCGGTCTTCGAACTCGTCCAGCGTCCGCCGTATCGTGGAAGACGAAACACCGGCCAACTCACAGAGTTCAGAGCGACTCCGGGGACGCTCTGTCAGCGCGACGAGCGTCGGGACGCGGTGTTCGGACCGAGCGAGATACGCGATGTCACCGATCGGTGACTCCCCCTCTCGATGTGGTATGCTATTGTGACCCATGATCCGAACACGCATACGAGCCTGAAAACGATTGGCTCCACTTACACGACGTTCAATAATAGATTAGCCGCGTGGCTTGCTGGCTTTGTTCTATTTGCAGACACTGACTGCTGTTCAGAAACTGCGTTTACCGCAGACGGTGCCGGAATTTCACGAGGTAACGTTGTGACTCCTCGCAGTCGTACTGTTAGTTTGCGGGAGCCAAACATGGCACCAGAACAAACCGTCCAGGAGATCGAAGAAACGTTCGGACAGGTACCCGGCTTTATGCAGATCATGGCAGAGCCGGCGATCGACCACAGTTGGGGGATCTTTCGGGACCTGATCCTCGCGGAAACCGAGCTGTCCCCACGCGAGAAAGCGCTCGTCGGAGTGAGTGCAGCCGCCGCGATGCAGTGTCCCTACTGTACCTACTTCCACAAAGAAGAGGCGCGGTTTGCGGATGTCTCGGAGACCGGAATCGAAGAGGCAGTCAACCTCGCTGGCAGTACCAGGTACTTCTCGACGCTGCTGCACGGGAACGAGTACGAGCACGACGACTTCGTCGCCGAAACGGACGAAATCTTCGAGCACCTCAGAGAACAACAGGAGGCCGCGGCAGACGACTGAACCGATCGACACGAGAGTAGTTCACTCACAGCGAATTTTCTTTGCTGTCTGTAACTCCTCTCTCCGCTCGACAGTCGAATCGGTGCCTGCAGCGTCGATCACCCCACAGACCGATTCTGTCACAGTACTATCGAGGGGAACGACGGTCTTCACCGTGATTCACCACGGGTCGGGAAACGCACCGAAACTGTGTGCAGCTACGACCGACCAGGGGCGAGACCGGGCCGACGCCGTCAGGGTAACTCGGTGGCCGACAGGATCTCGTCGGCGTCGCCCACGCGTTCCGCCCGTCCACGTCGAGGACGCCGAGTCGACCGTTCACTCGTTCGCCCCCATACCATCCGGGTTCATTATCGTCGTGTCCAAGGTCGATCACCTGTCTAGACTCGTCGCCGAGTACCCGAGTGGTCTGACCTACAGTGGCGGGGGATCTACCTCGACTGGTACGTCTTCACCGACTTCACCGACGACATCGGCTTCGACGGGAACCCGGACAACCGCAATCGAGAGAGGCACGGGACACACTAATCCACTCGCCAGTGAAACCCGGACACTCGAAATACCACGAGTTGCCGGACCGCCGGTCACGCTCTGACCTTTCGCATCCAGTCGTCGATCGCCTCACGGTAGCCCGTCTTGTCGACGTCCGGGAGAGCGTCGAGGTCGTTGAACTGCGCGAGTATCGCCGCCCGCGCCCGCTCTTCGAGGTCGTCGGGAACCGCCCCGCCCTCCCCGCGCTTGTGTGCGACCAGGTCCGCGACCAGATCCGGGTCGCCGCCGTCGACTGTCTCGGCGAGTGCGAAGACGTCCGCCTCGACGTCCGCCTCGTCGAGGACGTACTGCGCACCGAGCAGTCCCCGGTAGACGTAGAGGAACTTCTTGGCGCGGGGGTCGTATCCCTCCGCCTTCTCCGGGTCGAGGTGCTTGTAGTAGTTCGACTTCGCCATGCCGAGGTAGGCATGGGGGACATTCATCGGCAGGAACTCCCGGATCAGTTCCCGGAGAGCGTCCATCTCCAGGGGCATCCCGTTCATCACCGTGGGAGCCTCGAAGACCAGTTCGACGACGTTGTAGTTGGCGCTCTCGACGAGCGAGCCGAACGTCCGGAGTTCGTAGCTCCGCAGGTCGACCTCGGCGTACGCCTCGAACCCTTCCGTCGTTCCGTCCATGTTGACGGTCACCTCGCCTGCCGGCGTGTCGAGGAAGGCGTACTCCTCGGCGGGTGCGAGATGCAGGCCGCGGACGTCGACGTCGCTCTCCGCACTCTCGAACCCGTAGACGTGACTCCCGGTGATGGCGTAGAAACGAGGGTGACGTTCCTCGTCGCCACGACCGGCGACCGCGTTTTCGACGAACTCGCGTATCTGTTCTGGACTGTGCGACAGGTCGAACGCTTCGATGGTCATTGGGTACACCTCACTCGTGTCGGATTTATACGCGGCGGCCTCGGCTTCGAGTCGGTCGACCGCGCGGACGTCGCGCTGTTGGCTTCGACTGTCACGAAGACGGGAGCGACGTCCGCGAGCTGCCGACGGTCGGGCCCGCTGAGTAGCCCGGCCCTGGCTCCGGGCTTCGGAACGCCGCGAGGTGACTACTCGATCTCGACCCGCTGACCGGTGTCGGCGGACTCGTAGAGGGCCTCGATAGCGCGCATGTCGACGAGGCCGTGTTCGCCGTCCGGTTCGGGGTCGAGGCCGCGCTGGAGCCGGTTCGCGAAGTAGTCGAACTCCTCGCGCATCTGGTCGACCGGTTCGGGCCGGTACTCCCCCTCGATGTCTGGTCCCGAAACCCGGAGTGTCTTCCGGGTGTCGGGGAAAAAGAGCCCGTCGACCGTGAGTTCGCCCTCGGTGCCGACAAAGCGGAGCGACGATGCGACCGTCGCGCTGTGGGTGACGGTACACGACGCGAGCCTGCCACCGGGAAACTCCAGCTGGAAGGCGCCGTGTTCGTCGACACCCTCGTACTCGGGCTGTTCTGACTCCGTGTGCGCGTACACCGCTGTCGGGTCCTCGCCGAGGATGAATCTGAGCGTGTTCAGCGGGTAGATCCCGATGTCGTTGAGCGTGGTCCCGCCGGAGAGGTCGGGGTCGAGACGCCAGCTCGTCTCGTCGGCGAAGTCGAGCATCGTGTCGGACATGTGCCCGAGCATCGAGACGACGTCGCCGATGGCGCCGCCCTGTATCAACTCCCGGGCGCGACGGGCGACGGGTTCGGTCTGGAGTCGGTACGCGACCATCAGCGGGACGTCCGCCGCCCGACAGGCGTCGACGAGCGCCCGGGCGTCTTCGAGGGTGGCCTCCAGGGGCTTCTCACAGAGGACCGCTTTCCCGTGCTCGGCGGCGGGTTCGACGTTGGACCGATGGAGCCCGTTGGGCGTGCAGACGTAGACGGCGTCGTAGTGCTCTGTCGCCACACCCCCGGCGTAGTCGTCGTAGGTGAGCGTCGCTTCGACCCCGTCCAGGTCGGTCGCGACGGCGTCAGCCTTCTCCGTGCTGGAACTGACCAGAACTGTCGTCTCACAGTGGCCCGCGTCTTCGACGGCCGGGATCGCCTGCTCGCGAGTCCACCAGCCGAGGCCGACCATGGCGAACCGGACCGGCTCGGCGTCGGTCGGTGCTTCCCAGTCGCGGGCGCTGAAGGTATCGAGGTCCAGATCCATGACGGGACGTTCGACGGCTGCCCACATAATTGCAACTCGGGTCGAAAACGCTGAGCCGTCTCCTCGTCGACGACTGCAGTGATCAATCCTCGACGACTGCGACCGAGTCGCCGACCCGCAACGTCTCACCGCAACCGTCCGCGACGCGTGCAATGAGCATCAGCGTGTAGTAGTGGTCGAACGCGTCCCAGTCAGCCCACTCGGGGAAGGTCGCCTCGCGTCGTTCGAGAAAGCGCTCACGAAAGTCCGACAGCGGTTCGCCCGTGTCGGGGTCGCGTGAGGGGACGACACACCGACCGCAGGGGGTCGCGCCCTCGAAGCGGACGGATTCGGTTTCGAACTCGGGCGCGTCGGCACCGACGAAGCGGTCCTCCCAGAACGGCGGGACCCCCGAGACCTCGATGTTGGCCCGCAGGCGCCGGCGTGCGCTGTCGACGGTCAACTCGTCGAACCACGACGCTACTTCCCGGAGCGTGGCAGTACTGACGACAGAGGGACCCATGTCCGTTCGGTCGACGTGCCCGACCGTCGTCTCTCGTTCGAGAGTCAGGTCGCCGCCCAGATCTGCGCTGAACCACGCCGCCGCGGCGTCGCGACCGTCCTCACTGCCGAGGTCGAAGTTCCGTGTCTCGCCGCCGGGCGTCACCACCTGGAGGACGAGCGTCTCCGGGTCGAACTCGGTCCGGAGTTCGTGGACCCGGTCGGTCCACTTGCCGTTGACGATGCCACCCTGGGCGTCGAAGAGGGCGAACTCCCGGTCGTACTCGAGCGTGCCACCCTCGCGGATCCGGGCCGCGTCGAGTTCGATACCGTCGAGCCCCTTCACCGGGTAGACCCGCAATCGCTCGATAGCTGCCATCAGCCGATAGAGCGGGGGCCGGGACATAGGCTTTCCCTCGACCGCAAATCCGACGGGAAGCGGACGGCGAGTCGTGGTCGCCGAGAGAGCGGTCGTGTCCGACTCGCACGAACGCTCGAAGGGTATATTCGCCGACCGGCCCAACGCCGGGTATGAGCGAGGAGTCGTCGGACCTCTACCCGAACCGCGACGAGGACGGCCGCCCGGTCTCACGTCGGGGCTTCGTCGCGGGGTCGGCCGCGCTCGGTGCCGCGGCGACCGCCGGTTGCTCGGGGGACGGCGGGAACGACGGTAGCGGTGACGGGACCACACCCACAGAGCGCGACACTGCGACACCCGAGCGACGCGACACAGTGGTCGTGTTCAACACCGGGGACATGACGGTCAGCGTCGTCGACGTCGCCACCGACGACGTTCTCGAGACGACCCACGTCGGGCTCACGTCGTCGTTCCCGTCGAACCAGTACGCACGGACGCTGGTCGATTCGCGGGCCGACAGCCTCTGGGTGAACGTCGGCCGCGGAGTGCGCGCGCTCGACCCCCTCAGTCTGGCGGAACGGGCTCGCACCGAGACCGGATCGGGTGCCAACTGGCAGGAACTCACCCCCGACGGGTCGGCCGTGGTCGTGAGCGCGCGCGAACCGGCCCACACACAGTACAAGATCGACGCCGACCCCGACAGCGAGACGTTCGGCGAGGTTCTCGGGGAGATCGACCGCACCGACGAGGGCGGCCGCGGCGACAACGACGGGCCCGGCCCGTGTGACATAACGGTCCATCCCGACGGGCGGTATGCGTTCGTCCCGGACCTCTACGGCGATACGCTGACTATCCTCGACATCGACGAGTTTGCCATCGAGACGCAGGTCGACGTCGCACCCGTCGACGGGAGCGCGCCCCAGCCCTGGATGGGGACCGTCGACCCGCAGGGCGAGCGCCTGCTCGTCGAACACCGGGCCGGCGTCGAGACTGTCTGGGACGTGAGCGACCCGACGGCGCCCGCAGAAATCGCACGCTTCGGGAGGGAGGACGGCCTGGGCGACGGGCCGCTCACGAGCGAGATCAGCGCCGACGGCTCGACGGGCTACGTCCTCACACGAGGCAGCGAGGACGCCACCGTCCTCGACCTGGAAGCCCTGTCGGTGACGGGGCGGATCGACCTCGGCGGGAGCGCCTTCACCGGCACCTGGGACCCCGACCACCGCAAACTGTACGTTCCGGTCCAGAGCGCGAACGTCGTCAAAGTGATAGACGACGCCGCGGGCGAGGTGACGGCAACGCTCGACGTCGGCGACAGCCCGTACGGCGCGACCGCCACGCGAGTGGTACCCCACCCCGAATCCCCGTCGACGGCCGCGGCCGCAGCGTCGAAACTCGGACTCGACGGCGACACCTCGTACTGCCTCGGCGACTGTGCCTGCGGACACGAACTCTAAGACGACCCCGGTGAGGGAGAAGATTGGACAAAAGCAATCGAGTATATTACCCATCTATACAAAAGGTACCGTAGAGTCGACCCGGCCTCACCGTCGATCGACGGTAGCCTCGATGTCCTGCTCCGGTCGGAGCTGCAGGGATGGCGTAAACGAAACTGGACCGTCTATCGTGACGTGCAGGTCCATTTCGTCGAGTATCGTCGCCAGCACGAGCGTCAGTTCCTGCCGGGCGAAATGCATCCCGATACAGTTGCGCGGACCACCGCTAAACGGGAAGTAGGCGTACGCGGGACGGTCGGCAGGTTTCTGCCACCGGGAAGGATCGAACGTCGTCGGGTCCTCCCAGAACCGGTCGTCGCGGTGGACCGGCCATTGCGGACACAGGAACTGTGCTCCGGCAGGGAGGTCGTAGCCACCTAGCGTCACGGACGTCGTCGCCTGCCGAGTGACACCGAGGGTCGGGGGATACAGACGGAGTGTTTCGGAGACGACGGCGCGGGTACGCTCGAGATCAGCGCCCGTCTCGGCGGTCGGCCGGTCACCATCGCCGAGGTCGTGGTACTCGTCGCGCAGTGCGTCCCGTTCGTCGGGATGGTCGCCCAGCAGCCGCCAGCTGTGGGTGAGTGCAACCGACGGGGAATCGTGACCCGCAAGCAACATCGCCACCACGTTGTGGCGGACCTCGGCGAGGGTGAGGTCACCAGCATCGTGTGCGTCGAGCAAGACCGAACAGAGATCGTCACCCCGCTCCCCGTGCTGACGGTCGGCGACGAGTTCGTCGACGTACGCGTCGAGTTCGGTCACGGTTCGCTCGAATCGGCGGTCGGTGGGCGTCGGGAGCCAGTCCGGGAGCAGCTGGCCGGGTCTGCGGAAGTTCGCCCGGTCGACGAGCGCATCGGCAGCCGTCAGGACGATGTCCTCCCGCCCACGGATATCGACGTCGAGCAGCGCGTCGGCGAGGAGGTGTACCGCCAGGAGCCGCATCTCTCGATAGAGGTCGATGCGCTCGCCATCGTCCCACTGGTCGATGTACGTCGCCGTCGTGTCCACGACCCGGTCGGCGTATCGCTCCATCGCGTCACGAGTGAACGCCGGTTGCAACGCGCGGCGCAGTCGCTCCCAGCGGTCACCAGTCGTCGTGGTCACCGCGTGATCCTCAATGCCGCGAAACGTCTCGCGCTGTGCTCGACTGATCGAAAAGATCTCGTGATCGTCGACGAGGATCCGCTCGATAAGCTCGGGGCCCGTGACGAGGTACATCGTCTGCCCCGGGATCGCCAGGCGAACGACGTCGCCGAGTGACGACCAGTCCTCGATCGCGCCGACTGGATCCCGTGAGAACGCCAGTCCGTTTCCGAGAACCGGGATTCCCGCAGGGCTCGGCGGTGTCTCGGTCGCTTCGCCAGGGGACGAGAACGTGTTCATAGGTGTTCGTTCGAACGGCAGGGTAGTCGGTGCTACGGCGAATCTCCTAGTTCATTTTTAAGCTTCGCTGACGCGCAGTATCGTACTATGAGATACGTCGATCTGCGACTCCACCTCCCAGACCGGCTGCTCCATCCGATGCAGGCGTTCATCCGCGAAGAGGACGCCGTCCGGTACGAGGAGATGCTCACCTGGCGCGTCCGTCCCGACGAGGACGTCGAATACGCGCTCTACTACGTCGAAGCAGACATGGAGCGGTACCAGGACGCGGTCCGCACGATAGAGACGGTCGTCGACTGTCGGATCACTCCCATCGACGAGAGTTCTGCACACGTCTGGGTCTGCGAGGAGACGCGTCCGGAAACCCGGGCGTGGCGCGGTGCCTTCGCCGACCGACAGTTGATCGTGGTCCCACCCATTCGATTCGACGACGCAGCCGTGATGGGGATGACGATAGTCGGTGATGGAGAGGATATTCACGAAACGCTCGAGAGCGTTCCCCCAGCGGTCGACGTGACGGTCAACGAGATCGGGACGTACGACCGACGAGGTGGAACGCTGGCCGGGACACTCACTGACCGGCAGCTCGCGGCCGCCAGCACGGCACTACAGCTCGGCTACTACGAGGCCCCCCGTGATGCAACACTCGGCGATGTCGCAGCCGATCTGGAGTGTGCAGAGAGCACCGCGTCGGTACTGCTCCGGCGAGCCGAGCGGCGTATCCTCTCTCAGCTCCTCGAACGGTATGGCGGGACCCACCGACCGAACCAGGGAGTCGACGATCGAACCTGATCGGATCCCGTCACTGTGTTCCGTCAAACCACGGAGAGACGTCCGAATTAGCTCCGCTGCAGAGGACGTCTCGGGTTGCGACAGAAACGAGGATGAAATGATATCCGATCTATTCTGTCTAACCCGATCGGATAGCTCCGGCGAATCGTGCGTGGATGGGACTCCGACTGTCGGCGAACCTGTCACCGGGTGGTGACGACTCGCTCGCGGCGTCCTGGTGCCGACGAGTTCCCACATGTTTATATCCAGTGTCACTGAACTCCCGAGTCGCGAAGCAAACCATGAGAGAGATCGGTATTATCATGAACGGCGTCACCGGTCGGATGGGGACCAACCAGCACCTCATCCGGTCGATCCTGGCGCTACAGGAGGAAGGCGGCGTCGAACTACCCGACGGCGAGCGCGTGGTTCCGAAACCCGTCCTCGTCGGCCGCAACGAACGCAAGCTAGAGCGACTCGCCGAGGAACACGGCGTCGAGCGCTGGGAAGCAGACCCCGACCTCGAGTACTGCCTCGACGGCGACGAAGAGATCTACTTCGACTCCCAGGTCACACCCCGTCGAGCGGCGGCCGTCGAGAGAGCCATCGACGCCGGCAAGGACGTCTACTGCGAGAAGCCCCTGGCGACGGACCTCGACACCGCGATGGACCTGGCCCGGGCCGCCGAAAAAGCGGGCGTCAAACACGGTATCGTTCAGGACAAGCTCTGGCTACCGGGCATCATGAAACTCCAGCGCCTGCTCGACCAGGGATTCTTCGGCGACGTCCTGTCCGTGCAGATCGACTTTGGCTACTGGGTGTTCACGGGTCACGGCCAGCCCGCCAATCGCCCCTCCTGGAACTACCGCGCCGAGGACGGCGGCGGCATCATCGACGATATGTTCGCCCACTTCAGCTACGTCCTGGAGAACCTCTTCGGCAGCGTCGAAACGGTGTCGTGTCTCGGCAAGACCCACATCCCCGAACGGGTCGACGAGAACGGCGAGACATACGAGGCCACTGCCGACGACGCCGCCTACGCCACCTTCGAACTCGAAGACGGCGTCGTCGCGCAGGTCAACGCCTCGTGGGCGACGCGGGTCAACCGCGACGACCTCCTGGAGATCCAGGTCGACGGCACCGAGGGCAGCGCCGTCGCCGGCCTCCGCGAGTGTACCGTCCAGGGCCAGGCCACGACGCCCAAGCCCGTCTGGAACCCCGACCAGCCCAAGGACCACGAGTTCGCCGAGGACTGGACCGAGGTCCCCGACAACCGGACCTTCGAGAACGCGTTCAAAGAGCAGTGGGAGCTGTTCATCCGCCACCAGGTGGCCGACGAACCGTTCCCCTACGATTTCCTCTCGGGCGCGGAGGGGGTCCAGCTCGCCGAACTCGGCTACGAGTCCTGGGAGCGCGGCGAGCGACTCGACGTCCCCGACCTCGAACTGTAGCCGTCCGCCGGAGCGCCACCCCCGGTACCGACTTCAGTCGGGGCTGGCCGCTGCGAACCGACCGTCCTCGTCGAATCGAACCTGGACGGGTTCCTCGATGACTCGCAGGTCGTCGCGTTCTCTGGCTTCCTCGACGAGTGGGGCCGACGCGTAACACCGCTCCAAGCGCATCGTATCGGTCACTCGCAGGACGCGAGCGTCCACCTCGGGAACCGGGCCGATCGTCCCGAGGCAAGCGATCAACCCCGCGCGGTCCGTCTCGACCACCGGCGGGAGCCGGACTCCACGAACCGTACTCGCGGTGATTGCGTTGATGAGCGATTTGGACGTGTCGACGGTCTCCGCGATATCTTCGTGGACGAAGTCGGCCGCACCCATCCCCATCGCGTTCCCGTGGGTCTTCGACGTGAGCGAGCGAGCGTAGACACGCTTGATATCGGGCGACTCGGGTTCGGGTTCGGCGATCGTGAAGTGGCGCCGCCCGGTGACGTTGGTGTCCATCCCCTGACCGCTGACGTCCTTGCCGAGCTGGTCGACGACGAGTACGTCCAGCTCGTCGAAGGGAAGGGTCGGCATCCGCTCCCTGGCGGTTTCGAGGAGGTCGCGCTCGCGGTCGAGGAAGTCCGACGCCGGGACGCCCTCGATCAGCGTCGTATCGTCGTGTTCGTCCTCGACGATGGCGACACCGCCCGCGACCGGGAGCGCCTCGATCAACTGGCTCGTGATCTCGGGGATCATGTTGCGGAGACTCCAGTCGACCGCCCAGTCGTGGGCCATCTTCGCCCCGCGCTGTTTGCCCATCCCGATGACCAGCATCTTCGAGAGCCCGCTCTCGACCTCGCCGGTGAAGTCGGTGTGGGGTTTGATCCGGTTGGCCACGACGATGGCGTCA
>Ga0207718_100481_pt1 | contig 35130 bp, 27 predicted proteins | sample A23M2SouthBayCA_FD_187749 | JGI IMG/M metagenome (GOLD analysis project Ga0207718, IMG submission 187749) | Aerobic enrichment media microbial communities from Eden Landing Ponds, California, USA - A23 M2 (SPAdes) | ecosystem: Environmental > Aquatic > Marine > Unclassified | place: Emeryville... | reverse complement strand
CTCGTTGAGGTGTTGGATCCCCTTCGTGTCGTCGATGATGACGTTCGTCCCGTGGATGTGCTCGACGTTCTGGGACGTGTCCTTGTCCATGCCGGCCTCTTGCAGAGCTTCGCGGCGTTCGAGTTCCGGCATGTCCATCGAGGCCTCGCCGAGCTGGATCGCGTCGACGATGTCCTCTGCGAGAGGCTCGACCGTGATGTAGAAGCGGTTGTGGCGGTTCGGCGAGATGCCCTCGACCTCGCGGCTGGCCTCCTGGGGTGCCTCCCGGAAGACGACGATCGGTTCACCGGTCGTGATCGGGATGCCCTGGTTGCGCTCGATGCGCTGGGTGACGACTTCGAGGTGGAGTTCGCCCTGCCCGGAGATGAGGTGTTCGCCGGTATCCTCGTTGATCTCGATCTCGATGGTGGGGTCTTCCTTCGAAACCTGCTGGAGCGTCTCGATGAGCTTCGGCAGGTCGTCCATGCGCTGGGCCTCGACGCTCTTGGTGATGACCGGCTCTGAGATGTGCTCGATCGACTCGAACGGCGTCATCTCGATGCTCGAAACCGTCGAGCCCGCGATGGCGTCCTTCAGCCCGGTGACGGCGGCGATGTTGCCGGCGGGGACTTTCTCGACTTCCTCGCGCTCGCCACCCATGTAGATGCCGACGCTCTGGACGCGGTTCTTGCCGGCCGTGCCCGAGACGTACAATTCCTGACCCTCCTCGATAGTCCCGGAGAAGACACGACCCGCCGCGACCTCGCCGGCGTGGGGGTCGATGCCGATGTCGGTGACCATCAGGACGACCTCGCCGTCTTCGTCGACAAACTGCATCTGTTCGGCGACGTCGCTGTCGGCGTCGCCACGCCAGATGCGTGGAATACGACGGGGTTGGGCGTCGACAGGGTTCGGGAAGTGCTCACAAACCATGTCGAGCACGACGTCCGAAAGCGGCGTGCGCTCGTGGAGTTCCTGGCGCTTGTCCGCGCGTTCGAGTTCCATGATCTCGCCGAAGTCCATCCCGGTGCGCTGCATCGAGGGCATCGAGACGCCCCACTTGTACAGCGCCGACCCGAACCCGACGGTACCTTCCTCGACGGAGACCGTCCAGTCGTCGTCGATGTCGTCCATCTCCTCGGTCATCCCGCGGATGAGTTCGTTGACGTCGCGGATGACCGCGAGGAGCCGTTCCTGCATCTCCTCGGGACCTTCCTGGAGTTCAGAGATGAGGCGGTCGACCTTGTTGATGAACAGGGTCGGCTTGACGCCCTCCCGCAGTGCCTGTCGAAGAACGGTCTCGGTCTGGGGCATCGCGCCCTCGACCGCGTCGACCACCACGAGCGCACCGTCGACGGCCCGCATCGCGCGGGTGACGTCCCCGCCGAAGTCGACGTGACCGGGTGTGTCGATGAGGTTGATGAGGTGGTTGGTCCCCTCGTACTCGTGGGTCATCGAGACGTTCGCCGCGTCGATGGTGATCCCGCGTTCCTGTTCGTCTTCTTCGGTGTCCATCGCGAGTTGCTCTCCGGCCGTCTCGTCGGAGATCATGCCCGCACCAGCGAGGAGATTGTCAGTCAGCGTTGTCTTGCCGTGGTCGACGTGAGCAGCGATGGCGATGTTCCGGATGTTCTCCGGATCGTTCATCAGTGTCTCACATTCCTGTACGATTTTCTTACGTCGGCCCATATATGCGGTTCTACCGGCAGGCACGGTAAAAGGGTAGTGTTTCCAGCCGGGTGCGACAGAGTGGAGCACCCGGCTGGAAGCTCGTCAGGGAGCGAGCGAAGTGAGCGGACTGACGGTGTTTCGGCGTGAGCGTGCGATTAGCACGCGAACGGCGAAGCTCGAAAGAGAGCGACTGGATAGGAGCGGTCTTTCGGTGTTTCCGCGTGAGTGCGCTACGCAGGCGCACGAACGCGGAAGCTCGTTAGACGACGACCTGAGGGAGGGGTCTCTCGGTGTTTCCGCGTGAGTGCGCTACGCAGACGCACGAACGCGGAAGCTCAGGGGACGCCGAGCAGCGAGAGGTTGTCCTGGGGACATTCGCCTGAACGTGCGGTGTCGGTCCCACAGGGCCTGGTATCCACCGCTACCCGAAGAGTCATACCCCACGATCCATTGGTAACTACTCACATGGAGTTGCAGGTAGACGGCCCCGGCCCGGCGGCACCGTTTCTCGGCGCGCGGGATCTCTTTGGAACTGAATACGATCTTTCGCGTCCGGTGAGGGTTCGGATACGCGAGGACCCGGACGAGCGGACGCGCGTGAGTCACGACGTGGGCGGCCATCGATTGACGATCTCCCGCCAGGCGGCGACGAGTGCGATGGCCCGCGAACTTGCCCTCCACGAGTTCGCCCACATGCATCACGTCGAACGGGGTCATCCGTCACACACTCTCTCCACGGAGGAGGCGATCTTCCTGGCGCTATCCGGCCGAAGCGTCGAGCGGCGGACGCTTTCCCAGTGTTATCAGATCGTCAATCACGCGCGGGACATCTACGCCGACGACGTCTGGATCGACGTCGCGCCGGCGGGCAAACTCGTCGACTTTCTGGAGGCGAGTCTCGCCGCTGCCGTTGCGGATCGGCCGGACGGTCCGGCGGCGTGGGAGCGACTCACGGGTGACTCCGATCCGGACATCACCGCGGTCAACGCCGCGTTCGCGCTGGCGCTGGTCGAACGTCACGACCTCGTCAGGGACGATCACCGGCTCTATGACCTCGCTCACGCGGCCGAGACGGACGCCCCACACCTCGGACTCGACGAGTTTCGGGAGCGTTTTCGGACGCTGGCTCGCGAGCCGACCGAAAGCGAGTTTCGCGAGGCGCTGGTCGATCTTACGCGCACCTACGCGACTCGGACTTCGCATGCTGCAGACTGAACACGGTACTCGGTTCGGGTGCTGCAGACTGAACGCGGTACTCGGGCCAGGTCTTGCGGAGCTGAAACTGCATCGAGGCATGGACCGACCGAATTCGCCCGTCGTACGGGGGCTAACGCGAAACTGATTTCCCGGTGGGTGCAATACTCGCCGGTTGTGACGTCCCAGTTGCCCATACAGACGACCGAGCGTGACCGTCAGGGTGCTGACCGACGGTCCAGGTCCGCTGCTTCCAGCGGTGGCCGGTGGACGACAGCTGAAAGCTGTCCGAGCCGACGGTCTGACGGTTCGAGGAGGGGTCACCCTGGGGGGTCTCGGGCGTGAAGCGGCTCGTTGGCGCCGTTGTGCTTGTCGTGCTGATTGCTCTCGCCGGTTGCACCACCGCTGTAGAGAAAACTGACGATGCACAGATCCAGTTCGAGACCGTCTCTAACGAAACCGGGTTCAGCTACGAAGGGAGAGACACGAGCTGGTTCCGGAACGGCAACGCCGGCGTCTACGTGCTCGATTACGACCGAGACGGGTGGCAGGACGTTCTGGCGATCGGCGGCGAACGCCCGGCACTCATGGAGAACGACGGAGGGACCTTCGAACGGTCGGGCGCGTTACCCGCGATCGACGACCGTGTCAAGAGTGCGACTGTGGTGGACTTCGACGATGACGGCACCGACGACGTGATCCTGTTTCGACCGTACGACAGTCCGATCGCGATCCGGAATACCCTCGACGGGTTCGAGCGGACTGACATTGGACTCGGGAACCTTTCGTATCCGGCCGGTGGGGCAGTCGCCGACTACGATGGCGATGGCGACGAGGATCTCTTCGTCTACCAGACTGGCGACTGGAAACGACACCAGCCGGCAGGCTACAGCAGTGTCACCCTCCAGGTTGCGAACGACAATGGGAATCCGAACTACCTCTACGAGAACGTCAACGGTACCTACCGTCGAGTGGCAACGGACACATTCGAGGGCGAGCGCTGGAGCCTCGCGGCGAGTTTCGTCGACCTGAACGACGACGGTCGACCGGACGTCCATATCGCCGAGGACTACAACAACGACACGATCTATCTGAACCAGGGGGACGATGGATTCACGCAACGATTCCTGAACCAAAACACCGCCCGGAATGGCATGACCTCGGAGATCGCTGACGTGAACGGCGACGGTCGACTCGACATCTTCGTTTCGAACATCGGTATCCCGTTCCAGACCGCGAACGTCTCCGATGGTCGGCAACGACTATACGAAAACTTGCTGGGCCACCTCATGCACTCATCCCGGATGAAGGGAAACAACCTCTTGCTCAATCAGGGGGACGGCACCTTCGTGGATCGTGCATCGGCGTACGGCGTCCGGGTCGGCGGGTGGGGCTGGGCGGCCAGTCTCGTCGACTTCGACAACGATGGGCAGCGGGATCTGATTCATGCAACCCAAAACGTTGCGGAGTTACATCCCGACGATCCGATCTACACGTATCCCATGCTGTTTGAACGCACCGGTGATACCTTCACGCGATTGGACGCCTCCGATCGCGGTCTCCGTGAGGTCGACGGTCGGGGACTCGCCACCTTCGACTACGACCGTGATGGCGACCAGGACATCCTCGCTGGGCGAATACGTGGGGATTTTCTCCTGTATGAGAACGTCGTCTCGACGGACCCTAACAGTCTCGAACTGCGGGTCACCGACGGGGCGAACGGCACCGTCTACGGGGCGACTGTCATCGTCGACGGCCAGCGCAAGCGAACCCTCGTCCAACACCACGCCACCGGATTCCTCTCGATGGATACCCGGATCAAACATGTTGGCCTCGGCAGTACGGCGGAAGTCGACCTCCGCGTGACGTGGCCCGACGGAACTGAGCGGACGTTCGAGGGGGTCAAGGCGAATCAGCGTCTTCGCGTCACGAGAGACGGCCTCGAAACCGTGACCACCTTCGAAGCGGACTGACATCGCCACACTCTGTCGATTCCATCGTCCTCATTCTGTCTCCACACTTGCCGGTTGATATCAAATGCCCCGTTATTCGGGTTGGGGTTACTTGCACGTGGAACGGTGCTGACCCCTATGGAGCCAGATGGTCTGGACAGACGTACCTTTCTAGCATTGACGACACCATTGCTCGGCGGGTGTGTGGGGATGGATCTTTCGGAGACCGAGGCCACGGAGATTCCTTCAGAATCCGGAGAGAGCGGAACGACGAACCTCGAGTGTTCGGGCGGGACCATCGAAACGGATATCCGCTTTACCGACATCGCGGCTGAGGAGGACTCGGCGTTCACGTATCGACGCGGTCGTCACGAGGAAGTCGTCGCGGAGGTCGAACAGCTCAAAGAACAGGGGACCGTCTCGATGGAGGCACTGAACGAGCTCGGACAAACGTCCACGTACCACCACTTCGGAACCCACGGCGGGTTCGGACTCGCCGTGTTCGATTCCACCGGCGACGGTGCCCTCGACATCTTCGTTCCGAACGCCGAAACCAACGCTCACCACTTCTACAGGAACAAACTCGCAGAGACGGGAGAATTCGAATTCGAGGAAGTAGCGGAGGAGGCCGGCGTCGCCGCGCCTGAGCAGGACGGTTACGGCGCTGCCGCGGCCGATATCGACAACGACGGCTATCGGGAACTGATCGTGATGTCGCCGCCAGGGGAGTACCACAAAGTTTTCGACAACAACGGCGACGGGACGTTCACTGACATCTCAGAGCAAGTCGGAATCCAGTCCAACGGCGGACACATCTGTACGTTCGGCGACATCGACACCGACGGTCGACTGGACCTCTTCATCGGTACGTCCAGGGACGGATCGGGCGAAGGAAACCCGCACACGCCACTCGAAGGATACGCCCTCAATCGACTGTTCGAGAACAGGGGTGACTTCGAGTTTGAAGAGATCTCCGAGGAGTCGGGGATCCAGGAGATGGACCTGGTCCCCGAGGAGCGCGGCGGCACGCGAACGTTCGGGGTCGCGATGGTCGACATCGATCAGGACGGCGAGATCGAGATCATGCACGGTGACGACCAGATGATCCCGACTGCCGAAGCCGAAGTGCCGGGAGACGGTGGGATAAACTGGGGAATGGTCCATGTCTTCGATAACAACGGGGACGGGACGTTCACGGACAAGTGCGAGGAGTACCACCTCGATGAGTACTCCTGCATGGAAAACATGGGATTCGCCTTCGGAGACTTCGGCGTCGAGGACCACCTGGACTTCTTGACAACCTCCTTCGGAGATTACATTCAACCGGCGTTGCCGCCCTACGACTCCATCGAGCGCGGAGAACGGACCACCCAGTGGTTCCAGCAACAGCCCGACGGATCCTTTTCGACCTACGGTGTCGGTCGACTCGTCGCGCTCCCGTTCGGCTGGGGCGCGGCCGCCTTGGACTACGACAACAACGGCTACACGGACCTGATCTATCACGGAGGCGGGGACTTCTTCTCGACGAAGATCGCTATCGGGACCAATCCGGGCGTCCTGCTTCACGGCCTGGGTAACGGGATGTTCGCCTTCGACGAGACCGCGGCGACCAGCAGCACCACCGATCACTGCCGCCGCATGGCCTATGGAGTGGCGATCGGCGATCTGAACCAGAACGGCTATCCCGACATCGTCAGCGCTTCAAACCAGGACGTCGCCGAGGACAGCGAACTCAAGCAGATCGACTATGAGTACGGCGGACCGCTTGACGAGTACGCCAAATACGGGCAGGTGTTCGAGATGGGGCCCAAGGGCGAAGAGGCGACCTACACTGGCTTTGACTTCACCGAAGGGACGCTGTCTGTCGAGGTCAACGAGGGCGGCAACGACAACGGCTGGATTGCGGTCAGACCGAACGGTGGCATTGGCCTCCACGACGACGCGGGCGTTAATCGCGATGGGGTCGGTGCGGTCCTCAGCTGCTACCCCGACGGGATGGACCATTCACAGCGTTTCGCCGTGACGGCGGGCGCGAGTTTCGGCTCCTGTCACAGCCTGGAGAAAGTCTTCGGTCTCGGTGAGTCCGACTCCGCCATGGTCGAGGTGCTCTGGCCCGGCGGCGTCACGAACCGGTTTTACGACCTCGGCACCGAAGAGCGTCTCACCGTCCCGGAGATCCCCTACGACTACGACAGTGACCTTGAGAAGGACACGTACGAGTCGAACGTCAGAGACGTCCTGGAGATCTACGCTGACGAGGGGATGATACCCGAAGAACACGTCGATCGATTTACCGATAGCGCCCTTAGAGCCTACGAGGAAGCCTGAATCGGCTGAGGAACACCACGACATTGATTCAACGATGAACGCCGACAACCCGAACGACGAGACGACCAGCATCGATCGCCGAACACTATTGGCTGCGACCGGCAGTTTCGCGGTCACCGTCGCTATTGCCGGGTGTAGCAGCGGTGAGGACGATGGCGGGGACAGCGAGTGCGAAAACGAACCGGAGAACCTCGACCAGACTGTCCCCGAGACATACGAGGGTGCGACCAGTACTGCCGACATCGAGCGACACCCCTCCCGGCTCATTTCTCGTTCAGAGGTCGACTACCAACGGGAACCAAACGGCAACCAGAAGTGTTCGAAGTGTTCGTTCTACATCGAGGACAAGAACGGAGACTGCGTCGGTGCCTGCGTCCGCATCGAAGGCATGGCCGATCCCGAGGGATACTGTGGTCAGTATCAGACCCAGGTCGGCGGCGGGTGGTAACCCGCGACGATGAACCGACCAGGATTCACGAACGCGACGGACATCTCACGGGGACGCATGCTGGCGCTCGGGGTCGTCGCCGTGCTCGCGGTGGCGACGGTGGCGGCCGGCGTTCTCGCGATCACGATGGATACCCGGACCGTCGAGACGACCCTCGAATTCGAGGACGTCGCCGACGAGCGCGGACTCGGCTACCAGTTCGTCGGCCACCAGGTCGTCAACGGCAACGCCGGTGCCTACGTCGCTGACTACGACAACGACGACTGGCAGGACGTATTGCTGGTCGGTAACGAGACTCGCGGGCCGGTGCTGTACCGCAACACCGGCGGCTCCTTCGAAGTGTCCGGCGCACTCCCCGACGGTCTCGACGACCGACGGATCCATAGCGTCCTCTTCGTTGATTACGACGCTGACGGCTGGAAGGACCTGTTCGTCCTCCCGGACCCGAGCAAGCCCAGCGGCGGCTACACGTCCTCGGGTGGCGGTATGTCCTTTGCGTCGAAGACGACCAAACCGATCCTGTTGCACAACGTGGGCGGGGAGTTTATCAACGAGACGACTGTCAACACGACGATCCACGAGTATCCGATCGGAGCGACAGCCGGCGATTACAACGGCGACGGCTGTCAGGACGTGTTCATCTACCACAACGGCGACTGGAGCAAGCGCACACCAGCGGGATATCGAAATCCGATAAGCGTCGGAAATATCACCAACGACAACGGCGAGCCCAACTCCCTCCTCCGGGGTACCTGCTCGGCCAAGTTCGAGGACGTGACCGAGGCGGCGGGCATCCGTGGCGAGCGCTGGAGTCTCGCGGCGAGTTTCGTCGATGTCAACGGTGACTCGCTGCCAGACATCCACGTCGGGAACGACTTCAACGAGGACGTCCTCTATCTCAATCAGGGGGATGGTACCTTCGCGTTCCGAAAGATGGGCGACGGCACGGACCGCAACGCCATGTCTTCAGAGATCGGGGACGTCAACGGCGACGGTTGGCCGGACGTCTACGTGACGAACATCGGGATGGCGAGTCGTTCCGGCGCGGACGTCTCCGGGGACACCGGCCAGGCGTTCGATCGCCAGGCTGCGGCGGAGTCACCCCGGTATGCAAAGGGAAACCAGTTGCAGGTCAACCAGGGTAACGGCACGTTCGTCGATCGCGCAGAGGAGTACAACGTCAAGCGCGCCCCCTTCGTCTGGGGCTGGGCGGCCATCATGGCCGACCTGGACAACGACGGCGACCTCGACGTCGTCCACGCGAACAACGAGATGAGTTCGGTCACCACCGAGGGCAGCGGCGTCATGCTCCGCTGGGAGGACACGCCACCGGGGGTCTGGGAGAACGTCGGCACCGACACGGATCCGTCGTTCGCGACCCTCGACGCCGAGACGACCGGACTGCCGGACATGAACTCCCGTGGCATGGTCCGGGTCGACTTCGATCGTGACGGCGACCTGGACATCGTCTCCGCCGACGAGACCAACCAGGCCAAATTGCTGGAGAACGTCGGCCGAACCGGCAACTGGCTCTCGGTTTCCCTCGAGAAGAAGGCCAATGAGCCACAGCCACTGGGAACCCGTGTGTATCTCACCACCGGCAACGAGACCCGCGTCCGGTTTCTCAACGCCCGCGTCGATTTCCTCTCACAGGAACCGCGGGTCGCACACTTCGGACTGAGCGACGACCGTTCGATCGCCGAGCTCCGGGTCGTCTGGCCGGACGGCACCGAACGGACGTTCGACGCCCTTCCGATCAATTCCCACTACACAGTGAGCGCGTCGGGATCCATCGAGGAAACCTCGCGGTAGTCCCGTTTTTCGTTTTCCCGGGCCATGTTTCAGGTCAGATCGTCGGTATCGAAGCGCAGATAGCCAGCCCCGAGCGGGATACTGATCCAAGCGAGGAAGATACCGAGCGTTGCCCACACTGAAAGATAGATCGGCCCGTCGGCCGGGACGCGGGTCGCCATCGTCGGCATGACGCTGGCGAGCAACGCCAGGAACGCCTCCAGGGGGTTCAGCCGCATCAGGAACCAGAACCAGGCCGGGGCGTCCTGACTGCCCAGCGCGGTGCCGTTGACGAGGAAGTACGCCGCCGAGGGCAGGAGGTCCCACAGGAACATGCAGGCGATGAATACGGCGACAGTAGCTGAAGCGGCGCGGACCGGCGAGTCCGTCAGCGCGGAGATAGCGACCGAGACGCTGACGAAGACAACCGCCAGCAACGCCGAAGCCCCGAACAGCGTGAGCAGAGCCAGCGGGAGGAACGTCGGGTAGGCGACGATCGTGATCAGGGCGATCCCGAGAAAGGCGACGGTGATCGGCAGGAGGACGGCCGCGCTCCGTCCGAGCACCTTCCCGGCGAGAACATCACCACGGGTGATCGGCAGGCCGAGAAGGAACGTGATCGTGTTCCCGTCTCGTTCGCCGACGATAGCGCTGTAGCCCGCAAGGAGCGCGGTGATCGGTACGAGCCACTTGACTAACGTGGTGACGTAAACGAGCATACTCGCCATGCTCCTCCGGGGGACGACGATCAGATAGCCCAGCGCGATCACCAGCAACGCGAGGATGAAGACGCCAAGTAACGCCGTCAGAATCGACGACCGGACGCTGTCCATGAAGTCCTTGCGTGCGACGAGGAGCGAACTCATGCGACCACCTCTGTGCCGCGATCGGTCTCGTCGGGCTCTCTAGATTCGCCGTCTTCCCCGGCGAACATCAAGAAGAGTGACTCCAGGGACTCCTCGGATTCCCGGAAACGGTCGACGTCACGCTCGGTGACCAGTTCGCCGTCCAGCAGTATCCCGACGCTGTCGCCGACGTGCTCGACCGGACCAAACAGATGCGTCGAGAGGAAGACCGTCGTCCCACGGTCGCGTTCTTCCTCGATGATGTCGAGTAGCTGGGCGAAGGCAGTCGGATCGAGGCCGCTGAAGGGTTCGTCGAACACCAGCAGATCGGGATCACCGACCAGTGCGGTCCCGAGGATCAGCCGTTTGGCCATACCCTTTGAATACTCGCCGGCCCACTGATCCGCGACGTCCACGAGGTCAACGCGATCGAGAACGTCTATCGGCTCGTCGTCGGCCCCTTTGGCGTCGATAGCGAACGCGACGTGCTGGCGACCGCTGAGGCGATCGTAAACGCCGTAGCCCTCCGGGACTACGCCGACGTGCTCGCGGACTGCCAGTGAGTCGGTCGTCGCGTCGTGGCCACAGACGGTCACGTCTCCGTCAGTCGGCCGCACGAAGTCCAGTAGGATATTTAGCAGTGTGGTCTTCCCGGAGCCGTTCGGGCCGACGAGACAGTAGACTTCGCCCTCCTCAACAGAGAGACTCACATCTTCGATGCCGACGACAGTGCCATAGCGTTTCGTCAGATTCTCGACCGACACAACGCTCATACGGGAACGATTCCGATCAATCCCGAAAGTCATTGGCCCGGATACTGGGGGCTATTTTGCCCGATCGGGGAAATCGATCGCCTCGGGACTTCAAAACCCCCGCTATCCAGCGGAATCGATTAAGGCGGTTCACTCCTCGATACTGGGTTATGAGGCACGGGCCCGGACTGACTATGCAACGATTCGAGTGGACCTCGATGTCGGGAGCAAGCACCGCGTTGCCGTCCGTCGTCGGGGGTGGGACCTGATGGATCATCCGCTCTCACGACGGAGCTTTCTCGCTTCGAGTGCTGCTATCAGTTCCGCCGCGACGCTCTCGGGATGTCTGGGGGGAAAGGACCCCGAACAGCAGGTCGAGGAGCATCGCGAGTCTCTTGAACGCTACGCCGACGTGGCGACGACCGTCGAGGAAGGATATCGGACGGCCGCGACGTACGTTCACTCCGACGACGGGACGCTCGGAGAAACGCTGATCAACTTCGATGTGCCGGAGCTGGAGCCGGACACGCCACAGGTCGTCTTCTACGCACTCGACGAGGACGGCCAGTACGTGCCACTGGGTTGTAAGTGGTTCGTCAACGCCGAAGAACGCGACTCAGCCCCCTCGCTGTTCGGGAAGTCCTTCCGTGGGCCGATCGAGAGCGACGTGCCGTTCCTCGACCGTCACTACGCGTTGCATGTCTGGACCTTCGAGGACAACCCCGACGGCATGTTCGCCCGGTATCACCCGGCGATCGATCCACCACCATACCTGGAGACACTCCGAGCGGCACGGGGGGCGATTAGCGAGCTCGCGACTGGTGGGAAGGCCGAGGACCGCGGGTATCACAATACAGAACAGTGTATCCCTGGCGACGGGGGAATATATGGTGTGCCGTTCGTGCGCGAAAAGGGTGACGTGACCGGCGGGACAGACCCGACGAATCCACCGATCGTCCTCTACCGGGTCACTGAGAACTGGAGTTACGTGTTGCTCGGCGCGGAGTGGTATCGCCCGGTCGATGCAGTCGACGAACCTTCGACGATGTTCGGGCAACAGTTCCACGAACCGATGGCTAGCCACTCGGGAAAAACCGCACAACCCGAACACTACGGACTGCACGCCTGGCTGTATCGAACGAACCCCCGTGGCATGTTTGCGCCGTTCAATCCCGTTGCAGTGTGTTGATTTCGATGGGATTGATTGCCGACGCCTGAAAGAAGACGACTGATCATCGTCGTGCGGCATACATTTATACGCTATCACCGACAAGTCACAGTGATAACGATGCACGCTCGGGGGCAATCACTGTCGGACGAAACAGCCGATCGGGCCGTATCCGAACTGATGGGATACGTGCTGCTGATCGGGATCGTCTTCGGTGGCGCGATAACGATCCTCATCATCGGCGCACCCATCATGGAGGGCATTCAGGGCCAGCAGGCCGACGACACGACGGAACGGTCCATGCAGGAAGTCGACGCACGCCTGTCCTCGCTGTCGGCGTCGGGTTCGACGGGCGCGACCGCGTTCTCCATCGGCGGGGACAGTGGCGAGCAGATCCAGGGGCAACCGGAACTGGTTGAGGACCAGGGCTATATCAACGTCACCGTCAACCGGAACGCGACCTGTTCGGTCGAGGTCGATCTCGATTCCATACGGGTCGAGAACGATCGCGGTGACGTCAGGGCCTACGAGGCGGGCGGTCTCTTCCTGCAGTCGGCCGACGGCGGGGTGACGATCGTCACGCCGCCGACGGTGTCCATCGAGGACGGTCACATCGACATTTCGGTGATGAACATGACCGGGACGGTCGACGCGGACTCGACGCGGGCGTTGCGGAACGTGACGACCTCGAACGCGGATTCCCGTCTGGCCGTCGAGACGTTGCTGCAGGGCGATTGCAAACGCCCCGACAACATCACGGTTCAGGTCAAGAGCGACTTCTATCAGGCGTGGGGCGATCACTTCAACGACGAGACGGGATACGATGTGCTGTCTGCGAACCCGGGCGACGGGAGCAGTAACCTGACTGTCTCTGGGGGGAAAGCCACACTTTACCTCAATCAGAGTTCGCTGCCCCCGCGGACGAACGACAAGGTGAACAACGTGATCGACGTGACGAACAAGAGCGCGTACATGCAGAACGTGTCGATCACCGACGACGGAATCGCCGTCGACAAGAACGCCAGCAACAACTACACCGTCTACGCGGAACCGATTGTTCGCGACGTGGATATCGGGACCGTTCGGCAGGTCTCTGCGGACGACAACGTGACGCGTCGCCCCCTCGACGTGGTGTTCGTCGTCGACGAGTCCGGGTCGATGGCGTGGGACGCAAATCCGAACAAACCTTCGTGTAACGATTTCGGGGACCCTGATCCAGAGAATGACCACGATCCCGGTTGCACGAGGAAGAGTGAAGCTGCCCGTACCGCCATGCAGAATTTCACCACGTATCTAAAAAGCGGCCATGACAACGTTGGTCTTTCTGGATTTCAGACCTTTTGTACTGCTGCTGGATTATACCATTGTACCGATTGGGAGTTTCACCCTCACGTGTATCGGACGAATGACAGGTCCTTGACGTCTGACTTCGCGACGTTCAATTCTTCGACAGTGGACAAAACGGAACGGGACGGAGGGACGTTCAGCAATATTGGTTTGAAGCGTGCATTCGCCGTGCTTTCTATGTATTCTGAGGAGAACCGCGATCAGGTGATGATCATGCTTTCTGACGGGGCGAATAGCGACAACTACGCGGGAGAGGAATTCTACGCCGGTTCGACTAAGTACGACGGTATCCGCGCCGCGGATCACGCCTCCGAACGCCTTGCCACGCTGGCTAATAACTCGGGTATAACTGTGTATACGATCGGGTTCGGGGCCGATGAGGGGGAACTCAACCCGGGCTTCCTTGAGGACGTCGCAGACAATGGCGGTGGCGAGTACCATTACGCGAAGAACGCAAGTCAACTGCAAGAGGCATTTGCACTGATCGCAAAGCGCGTCTCCAGCACGGAACAGGTCGGTCGGACGCCGTTCTCGACGAACCTCTCTGCAGCCGGAACGATCCAACCACCCCAGATCACCGGCGATACGGGCGACATTGCGAACGTGACCGATAGTGGCACAACGTTCTTGAACGCGAACGACCCGCTTGCGCCGTCTTCGTTCAGCCACTCCTTCGCGGTGGGCGATGGCGGCATGGTTAATTTCAGTGCGACCACGTACGGCTGCGACGAGTGGGAAGCGACGAGTCTGTCCGAAACGATCAACGGGAGTGAGTACCCGGTGACGCGCTGTACCAACATGTCCACGTCCGATTCGACGACTATCGATGGGGATAACGTCACCGTGTACACGAACGACGACTCCTCGAACTTCACGGATATGCTGGACAACGTCACGACCGCTGATTGGCAGACGAATCTCACGGACGCCGTCGTCAATCGCTCGCTATACAACGAGACAAGTCAGAACCTGACGCTCAACAGCAATCAAGTGCTCGTCGCGTACAACTTTACGGATGGCAAGAACACAGACAACATAATGCTGATGCTGTACACAGTCGGTCTCAATGACGAAGCAAGCGCCACAGGGATCATCGACTTCGAGATCAACAACGTAGAGTTGAAAGCCGAGTCTTGATCGTCGAGTCGTAACTGCAGTTTTGATTTGGGACGCTATTGCTTAGCTTGCAAACGAGATCGAGACGTTCGTTTGCCTGACGTACACGCGGTCGAGCGTCCCTCCGACCCCACAAGTTGCCGTCGATCCAGGCGCTGTCCAATTATCGGCACGTTCGAAGTGATCCATCCAGAGGGATTCCCGGGGCGAACTGAACTCTAGTTCTACCTTATTGGCATCTGATGCACTGCCTGTCCCGGTACGATTGACCGGATAAATCAGTTCAGTGCCGTTGTGCGTGGCTGTAATCTCTAGCGGACCATCACTCTGGATCGAACCTCTCTCGGATGAATCGATCGTAACGAACGACAGCACGGCCACGTCGTCAGTACAGACGAACTTCGGTTCAGTGTTTACGATGCCGCCGTTCTCCTGTTGGCGGAACGTCGCCCCGCTCTCGTAGGAGACGTTCGTCGAACCGCTGGCGTAGACCAGCGCGTTAAGTGGAACGGTCCTCGAATAGGATGATCCACTTGGCGAGTTGATAGTAATGTCAACCTCCGATCCCCGCTCGATCCCGATAGCACCGCCTGCCAGGTCGAGCGTTTCGATGCGCGTCACGGCAGTCCCTTCCTCGATGCTTTCGAGTGATTGGCCGAGGATCTCGAAGCTCTGTTCGGCGTTGTCGAGTTGCTGACTATCTCGGAAATCCTCTAGCTGTGCGAACCCGACCGTCGCGACGAGTCCGACTGAGACGATGATGATCCCGAACGTGAGTGAGAAGCCGACGAGGTCAGAGACGGAACGATTGTCCGAGGTGAGATCTCTTTCTTCCTTTTCGTGCAGGTTCGATCGCCTTGTGGTGTCATTTGCAGCACGACCGAGTGACTCGCCTCCATTCATGGCGTTGGCGTCTCCCCTGTGTCAGTGACTACTGTTCGATACGATATTTCATCTCTGATGTACCGCACACCGATAGTCACGTTCTTGTACGTCGTACCTCCACCACTCACTCCTTCGAGTCGGATCCGAAGCTGTTCCCCATCTCCTAGCTTTGCAGGACTATCGAATGTGAGTATATCGCCTGAATACAAGTGGTCGATGTCATTCTCGGGTTCATCAGTGTCGTAATTCCATGTATACAGATTACTACCCACATCTACCTGAATTTCATTTCCACCAGTATATTTTAATTTATTTATATCAGTCGGGAGTTTAATCAATACGTCTGTTATTATAATTTCTTCTCCCCATGTGTTGGTCATAGACGCATTTATACACTTTCCTGACATACATGACGGCGCGACCGGCATATCATCCTGGTATTCCAGTCCTGATACCGAAATAGTGCGTGTCGTCGTAGCAATACCATCCTCATCGTCAACTACTTTTAACGTCACGGTGTTGTTTCCCATGTCGAGCGATGTCGAATACTTCTCACCTGTTGAGGAGATATTCGTTCCGTTGATGATCCAGTGATACGCTTCGATCGTCCCATCAGGATCACGACTGTTCGACGCATTGAACTCCATCGTGTCACTACTATCCGGGAACCCTGGCTCGAACGTGAACTTGGCTATCGGCGGCCTGTTGAACGGGTTCAGCACCTGGCCGGTCGACCGTGCGTCAATGCCCTTACCGATCCCGATGGTGAGCGTCTGATCCATCGGGATGACGCTCGACCGTGTCGAGGCCCCGCCCGTCCGCGTCGCGGCCAGCGTGAACGTCGACGAATCCAGCCGGGCTATCGACACTTGAATGTTCGAATCGTTGTGGACGGGGAACCCCCGGACGAGGTTCTCCCCGCCGCGTGTCACGTCGACTTCGAGACAGACGCTCGCCGACGATCCCATGGGACACTCCCCCCCTGGCGGTTCGAGCGACACCGAGTAGGTGTTCGACATCACTGTCGCCGGTTGATCGACACGGAGGGTCGCCCGCTGGCTGTCGTCGCCGAGGCGCGCGGCGTCTTCGAGCTGACTCGCCAACTCGGTGCCGATGGACTCTACCTGCTGGCGCGCGCCGGCGTCCTGCTGATCTTCGAGATACCCGTTGGCGGCGAAGATGAGCCCGAAGATCATCACCGTCGTGATCCCAATCGACAGCGAGTGAGTCACCGGGGTGGAGATGCCCCGGTCGTCGCGGCGGATCGACCGCCCGCCGCGGACGGCTGTCGGCGCGTCAGGTTTGTCTTGGTGATTTTTGGCCTTCATGTGTCGCCTCCATAGACGGTGATGTTCCGCTCCTGGGCGTACTGGACGGTGCTGGACTCGTAGGTGAGGTTGACCGACCCGTTCCAGACGACCGGCGTGCTACAGGTCGTTGCCGACGGATTGTTCTCGCAATCCGGGAAATCAGATCCGCTCCCTCCTGCCCACGTCGTCTCCGTGACGATCGAATACGTCCCGTTGAGTCGGTTTCCGTTGTCGATCTCAACCTCGTACGGCGGTTCGAGCGTGTCGTCGATGCCGGCGAACGAACATCGACCGAACGATCCCTCGCCGTCGAAGAGATCGACGAGGACGCGCCCGCCAGTCGCCGTGCAGTTGGTCGTTTCCGGGGACACCGTCGAACCATCGACGGCGATCGAGAGGTTGTTTCCGTTGCCGCCGTCGGAACGATTCATCGCGTATTCGAGATACTCGGTATCACCTGATATGTTTATCTCCGCTCGCTGGGCGCTCACGTTCCGGAGATCCACGTTCAGGAGGTACCAGCCGATGTCGGTCTCCTCGCCACTAGCTATGATTTCCCAGTTCTCGGGATCTGGGTCGGCCGGATCAGTCGACGTGAAACTTCGGTCACTCGGTTGAATGAGCCGTGTCCCGTTCCGGATCGTCTGCCACTCGGAGGCGTTCACGTAGACGGTCCCCGACGTCGCGTACGAGCGTTCCAGCGCGTCGCTGTAGTTCCGTATCGACAGGGAGACCTGCGCCTGGAGCGCGTCGACATTCCGCTCGTACTCGGCGTGATTGACGCGAAGCAGGATCGAGCGACTCGTCTTGCCGGCCTCGAAGGCGAACTCGTCGACGCTCTCGATCTCGGCCGAGACGCCCTCCGCATCGGCGTTCTGGGTGAACAACACCGTATTGACGACCAGTGAGAGCACCACGATCACGATGGCGAGGACGACTGCGCCGACCAGCAACAACTGTCCGCGCCGGGCCGGGAGCCCTCGACGGTCGTCGGGGTTCGATTCGATCACCATACGATCAGTCGCACCTCCAGGACGTTGTACACCGGCCCGTCGACGGCGTTCGGCACCGGGTAGTAGCCGCTCTTTCCGTCGATCGGGTTCTTCGTCGGGTACGTGTCGTACTGCCAGAGTTCGGCCGTCCCGGCGGACGCCGACGAAAGCGTCATGTTATCGTACAGGACGACCCGCTGGGTCGCGACCACCGATCCCGTCGAGGGCGTTCCCTGCGAGGCCATGGGTATCGACCCAGTCCCGTTCGAGGGATCCGGGTTCAGGAACGACACCTCGATATTGTAGAGTCGCCCGCGAGACGCGAACGTCTCGTTCAGCATGTCGCCGAACGCACCCGGTATCGGTTGCGTTCCGTAGCCGATGTCGGGGTTCACGGCCCCGCTGAACGTGCGTTGGCTCTGTGACCAGTTCCGGACGAGCGTCGAGAGTGGCTCGTCGTCCGCCTGCGAGGCGATCAACAACGAATCCTCGGCCTGCTGGTGCAGGTCGGCCCGGACCGAGGAGTCCACCGCCCCGCCGGTCGTCGGCGTGATCACGACGACTTGCACGGCGTACCAAAGCGCCGTGATCACCAGAATCGCACCGATCAGGCCTTCGAGTGTGAACGCCTGTCCACGGTCGCCGCCGCTCGAGCGTTCCCGTCCAGTCGTGCGTTGGGTGTGTCCATCCATCTTACCACGTCCTGACGATCAACCGACAGGCCGGCTCACAGTCCGGATCGTCGGTAGACACGATCCGGATTGACTCTGCGATCTCGTCCCGCGTCGCCGGCTCGCCGGTGGCGTTGATCTGGATCGAGCCGTTGAGGGTGGCGAGCGTCACGTTCAGTTGGGTGGTCGATCTGATTCCGAACCGATTCTCCAGATCCGCCGTCGAGAGGTCAAACAGGGTTTTCTTTGCCGTCTGATTCAGGTAATTCGGCTGTGCTGGCATCGAGAGGTTCGACACGATCGCCGAGGAGACCCGATCAGCGGTTGCCTGCTCGTCCGTCCCCACTGCAGACTCGAACGGAGTCAACAACCCGGGTATGAGTGATAACACCAGTACGAACCCGAGGACGAAGATGCTGATCCCGAGTATGAAGTCCTGTAACGTCTGTCCGCGGTCGGCCGCCGGCTGCCGCGTCCCTCGGTCTTCGTCCATGCTATCCCCCCACGGCGATCCACACCACAAGCGAGATACTCATGAGTGCAACGGCGTATTTCAGCCCGGAGATGATCCGGACGTTCCGGATGTACCCGGCGATGACGGCCGAGAAGATGGCCTGCAACGAGACGGCATGGAAGAACAGCATCGACAGCATGTCGTTGCTTGGCATGCTCGATCCGAAGCTCTGCCCACCCATCGACCCGCCGGAGCCCGACGTCTGTTCGGAGAGGCCGGCCATCGTCTCGAAGAACTGCACCTTGAGCATGGCAATCACGCCCAACAGCGTCAGGAACGTCATGATGATGATGACCACTTGCATCCGCGTACGGGACTTTCGATCCCGGTCGATGTCGTCCTGGTTCTCGCTGGCCTGGGCAGCCGTCGAGAGGACGTCCTGGATCTGATTCGAGGCCTCCTGGGCCTCGCTGATGAGCTTGACTGTCCGACTCAGCCGCGGGACGTGATACTTGTTGTTGAACTCCCGGAGTGCCTGTTTGAGGTTCGTCCCGTAGTTGACCTTCCGGTGCATGATCGAGAACTCGTCGGCCAGCCGACCCGAGGACGTCCGGGCGACGATGTTCAACGACTCGAGCAGCGTCATGCCCGTCTCGTTGGCGCTCGAGAGCTTCCGAAGGTTCTCCGAGAGCTTCCCGATGATCGATCGACGGTAGCGGACGTTCCACTCGTGGAAGATCGAAAGCGGAATGAAATTGATGTACGCCGGCATGTACAGCCAGAAGAACGTCCCCGGGAGCGGATTGGATTGCATTCCCTCCAGGGAGGTCGGTGCCCACCCCATCAGGACGGCGAACACCAGGGCGACCAGCGTGATCGGAATCGTCACCGCGAGCACGTACGCTGGGTTGTCGCGCAGGAAAATGTGGGGCGCTCGCAGGATCTCGAGCACCTGGTGAGTTCCCTCACGGTCGTTGATCCGATCGAAGATGCGGTAGCCGCCCGTGTACTGCTCGATCAGACCGAGGCTGAACAGGTTCGTCTCGCCCTCGATCTGGGCTCGCCGCTTGGGATCGTCCGGGAGCAAGAACCCGTCGCTGCTCTCGTCGGAGGTCACCGTCGATACCAGTACGAGGAAGGCGACGTTGATCATCGGGATCAGGCCGTAGACGGTGATGTACATGAGCTGGGTGCTCGCGTTGCCCATCATGCTCATCACGACGAGAATGATGATCAACAGCAGCGGAAACAGTGACAGCGTCATGTACATCTCCCCGAACAGTTCGAGCGTCTCGAGCATGCGCTCCTGGGCCTGCTTGCTCGTACGCATGTACTTGTTCTTCTGATCTTCGAGGAACGACGTCATGTCCCCGCCGGAGTCGACGATCGAGAGCATGTCAGTCAGGAACTGACTCAATTCGTCGCTCGGCGTCTGGATCGCCTGGTTACGGATCGCCGTCCGATAGTCCGTGTCGAAATACGTGGTTTCGAGGACGATGCTCTGGAACTCCTTTGCGACCTCGCCGTACGTGTCGTCGGCCGCCGCGATCGCCTCGAGAATGTCGAGTTGATTGAGCCCGCCGACCGACAGCGCGTACATGAACGAGACGGCGTCCGAAAGCATCACGTTGATCTCGCGTTCGCGGGCACTCGCCCGGAAGTACGGGATCGAAACCAGTGACCCGAACCCCACGGTGAACCCGATCGTCCCGAACAGCAGCCCCGAAACGATCATCAGGAACGGGAGCTTCAGCGCCTGGACGATCGGGAGAATGCTCTCGGGGAGTCCGAGACCGAGAAACGACGGCATCTGGTCGGCGAACAGCGTCGCCACCAGCAGATAGCCGAGCAACATGCCGACGAGCCACAGCGACGTGCCGGCGATCGTGCCGACAGCCAGCGCCCGCGAGAGGAACATCTCGACGTTGTCCGACATGCGCGCTTCCGCCAGCTTCGTCTCGACGTTGGCGACGAAGTCGCCGTCCTCGTCGAACAGTCGGCGAAAGAGGGGGTAGAACGTGTCGCCGAGGCCCCCTGCCTCACCGATCGGCGAACCCGCGCGTCGCGTCTCGAGGCTCATTCCTCTTCGACCCCGTCGGAGCCGGCTTTCGGCACGAACCGGCCGAAGTCGACGTCGTCATCCTCCTCCTCGGCGACCCCGTCGTCGGCCTCGACGTCGGCCAGCGCGCTCACGATGTCACTCCGCGCCTGGTCCTTGTACCGGTCGAACAACGGGGTCGCATTCTCGAGGACGTCCTCGGCCTCTGTCAGGAGTTCGTCCGGCGGATCCGGCCGGGGAACCATCTCCTCTTTGGCCGGGTCGACTGTGATCTGGACGGACTCCATCTCCCGGAGGTCTTCTAAGCTGTGTTCGAGCTGATCGTTGGCGATCAGCGTCATGATCGTCTTCGGGTCGTTGATGAACGCCTGCAGCGTCGCTGCAACCTCGGTATAGGTGTTCAGTCCCTGCTCGATGAGGTACGCGAGGACGACCTTCCGCATGAACAGCTCCTCGTCGAGGGTGTCCTGATCCCACCCGCGATCGAACTTGATCTCCTCTAAGGTGCTCGAGGACCCCATCTGGAGGAACTCGTCGGATTCAGCCTGCCACTGGTAGACGTCCCTGACGTTGATCTCGTCGTTCTCCGGGGAGTACTCGTTGATCTCGGTCAGCGTCTTGTTCCGGCGGACTTTCCGGCCCTGCACCCGGGTCTGGGTCTGGATCGAAACGAGATCCAGCGCGGTGAAGAGGGTCTTCGAGACGTTGATCGGGTCGGTCGTGAAGCGCTTGATGACCTCGCCGACGGTGTCGGCGTGGAACGTCGAGTACCCGGTGTGACCCGTCGACATGACCTGAAAGAGGTCACGCCCTTCCTCGCCACGGACCTCGCCCATGACGATGTAGTCCGGGCGCTGGCGCAGCGCGGCCTCCAGCAAGTCGAACTCGTCGATGTCCCCGGCCTCGTCCTCGCCGAAGGAAGGCCGCGTCACGCTTGCGACCCAGTTGCGCTGGGGGAGTTCGACCTCCCGGGTGTCCTCGATCGAGACGATCTTGGCGTTGCTCGGGATGAACAGTGAGATGGCGTTCAGCGACGTCGTCTTCCCGGAAGCGGTCCCGCCGGCGAAGATCATCGACTTGTTGTTCTCGATCGCGAGCCAGAGGAACGCCATCTCGTCCAGCGAGAAGGTGTTCCAGTTGATGAGGTCGACCGGCGTAAAGGGGACGTCCTTGAACTGTCGGATCGTGTAGTTGGTCCCGTGATCGGAGACCTCCCGCCCCAGGGTGAGCTGGGCACGCGACCCGTCCGGCAGGGTCGCGTCGACCTGTGGCTGGCGTTTAGAGATGCCTTTTCCGGAGCGCTGGGCGAGTTTCACCACGAAGTCGTCGAGGGTACTTTCGCCGTGTTCGACGTTGGTGATGATCTGCTCGTAGTCGGTGTGGTAGGCGAACACCCTGGAGTTGTATCCGTCACACGAGATGTCCTCGACGTTGATGTCGTGTTTGATCGGATCGATCTTGCTGTAGCCGATGTAATCCCGCTTGAGCAGATACAGGAGCTTCTCGACCTGGTATTCGGAGAGGGTGTCGGGGTCCTCCTCGAGGATCGCAGGCTCCGGTCGGGCCGAGATCCCGTCGAGACCACCCGCATCCTCGGCCGGCTCGATCGCGTCTGTTCCGGCGTCCATCCCGACCAACTGCTTGAGCCAGTCCGCCGATCCCGATCCCGATCCCGTCCCTGATTCGATGGTGTCCTCGTAGATGTCGTACCGTTTCAGCAGTTGTTGGGCCTCGCGCTCGATGACAGCCGCCCGATCGGCGTCACCGTCCTCGACGCCGACGCCCTCCTCCGCGTACTTGATCGCCGTCTTGAGTTTGTTCCCGAGAAAGTCCTTCAACTCGCGCTCGATGTCGTTGAGCGACGGCTCGACGACGTAGTACTTGCGTTCGTTCTCCTTTTTGGAGTGAAAGAGAACCACGCATGCGTAGGGCTTGTTGACCCAGTAGCGCTCGACTTCCTCGAAGTGGAGCTTCTTCTCCATCGGGACGGCCTGCTCGAGGTCGTAGCGGTTGACGACTGTCGTGTGTCCCTCGATCGTCGAGAAGAACGCGTCCTCGTCCAACTCCTCGTTGACGTCGACTGTCCGGTCGTCGACGAGATCCGTGAGTTCGCTCGCACGGTTCTGGCCGTGACTCAGCCGCCCCGCCGTCTCGTCGGGATCGAACCCGAGGTGCTCGCTCTTCTCGAAGGGGATCCGCTCTCCCCCACGTCGCGGCGGCGATCCATCGTCGTCGTAGTAGTACTCCTGTTTGAAGTGTTCCCAGTGATACGTCCCCTTGACGACTGGTGTGGTCTCGGGGTCCAGGAAGGACTGCCAGTGGGTGTTCAGCGCCTTTGCGTCGCTCGCGCGCTCTTCGAGGATCTCCCCAGTCCTGTGTGGATCGAACCCGAGATACTCGCTCCGATCGAACGCCCCCCCGTCGTGGAACTCACGCCGAAAATCCACCCAGTCGTACGTTTCTGCCTCGTCGCCGTCAGTTCGCTCGTCTTCGCTGTCCCCAAGCAGCGAGGTGGCCCGCGAACGGATCGTGTCGTCCCCACCATCTTTGTCATCAATTGCCATTGGTCCCTATTCTCTCACTCGTACGAAAAAAGCTTACGTAAGACGCGTGTCACGTTTGCGTCAGACAGCGGCCCGACATGGTCCGGGGGAACGTCCGGCCACGAACCGGTCCCTCAGGAGAGGAACGTCTCAAAACGGGCCAGCGCTTCTTTGAGGTCGCCTAATCCCGTCGCGTACGATACTCGGAGGTGGTCTTCTCCCGCCTCGCCGAAGGCGGTCCCCGGCACGACCGCGACGCCTTCTTCCTCGAGGAGTGCTTCGGCGAACGCCTCACTGTCGTCCCACGGTGACTCCGGGAAGGCGTAGAACGCGCCGCTCGCGGGGAAGCAGTCGACGCCCATCTCCTCGAAACGCGAGAGGACGACTCGACGTCGTCGGTTGTACTGATTTCGCATCTCGGCGACGTCGTCGTCACACCGCTTTAGCGCCTCGATGGCCGCGTACTGCGGCGTCGTGGGTGCCGACAGCATCGTGTACTGGTGGATCCGGTTCATCGCCCGGATCACTCGTGGTGGGCCAAGCGCGTAGCCGAGGCGAAGCCCGGTCATCGCGTAGGCCTTCGAGAAGCCGTTGAAGACGATCGTTCGTTCACGCATCCCCGGCAGCGACGCGATCGAAGTGTGTTCGTGTTCGTAACTCAGCTCCGAGTATACTTCGTCACTCAGGACCACGAGATCGTGTTCGCGGGCGAACGTCGCCACCGCGGCGAGTTCCTCGCGGGTCATCGTCGCGCCCGTGGGGTTGTTCGGGTAGTTCATCACGAGGACGTCGGCATCGGCCGCGCCGTGTTCGGCGAGGACCTCCGGCGTCAGCGTGAACTTGTCGTCGCGTCTGGTCGGCACCGAGAGCGGTTCCCCACCGGCGAAGATCACGCCGGGTTCGTAGGAGACGTACGACGGTTGGGCGACGGCGACGGTGTCGTCGGGATCGACGATCGCCCGGAGCGCGAGATCCAGCGCCTCGCTGACGCCGGTCGTGACCAGAACCTCCTCTTCGGGTTCGTAGGCGAGATCGTAGCGGCGATCGACGTGCTCGGCGATCGCCTCGCGGAGTTCGAGCTTCCCCCGGTTGGCTGTATAGGACGTCTTGCCCTGTTCTAAGGAGGCGATTGCGGCTTCGCGCGCGCTCCAGGGGGCCGAGAAGTCGGGCTCGCCGACGCCGAGGGAGATGATGTCGTCCTGTTGCTCGGCGAGTTCGAAGAACCGCCGGATACCCGACGGTGGCACTGCCTCGACGCGCTCGGACGGTTCGATAGTCATGGCGATATCGAGAGGCGGTCGTCCTCCTCACTGTCCCCGAACTCGATGCCGCTCTCCTTGTAGGATTCCATCACGTAATGCGTGACGGTCTGGGTGATCTCGGGGATCGGCGCGACCTTCTCGCTGATGAACCACGACACCTCGCTCATCGAGTCGCCCTCGACCTCCATGAGGAAGTCGTAGTCGCCGCTCATCAGCCGCAACGTCGTCACTTCCGGGAACTTTGCGATCCGGTCGGCGATGTCACCGTAGCTGGTCTCCCGGTCCAAGGTGACGTTGAGTTCGACCGTCGCGCGAACGCGCTCGCGATCGAGGCCGTTCCAGTCGACGACGGCCTGGTAGCCCCGGAGTGCGCCGGTCGCTTCGAGGTCTGCGATCGTCTCCTCGACGGCGTCCTCGTCCATGTCGGCCATCCGAGCCAGTTCGGCAGTCGAGTATCGAGCGTTCTCTCGAAGCAACTCCAGGAGTTCGTCGCGACTGTCCATACACGGGATCCGGCGAGGATGGCCAATAAGGTTTGCTACCTCACACGCGGACGTTCCAGCCTGGCGCATCGAGACCGTCAGTTTAAGGGCCAGACCTCATTAGGGCTCCTCAATGCAGCAGGCTGATCACTCGCCCTCCGGCTGGGAGTTCGTCGCGTCACGGGAGGCTGCCGCGTCGCTCATCGGGGCCACGCTCGAACTGGATCCAGACGAACGCATCACACGGTCGGAACTGGCAACCGCCGCCGAGGTCCCGATGAAGCGGCTCTACCTCGAAGACACGGTCTCTGAGCTGGTCGATCTCGGTGTCCTCGAAGCCGTCGAGTCCGAGTCCGAACCCGTCTACACTGTCAACGACGACAGCGACGTCCTCGCGGCCGCGGCTCGCTTCGAGGAGATCGCGACGGAACGTCTCGCAGCCGATTGAGCGGTTCGTCGCGGCGGGATGGTTCCAGCATCGGGATGGTTCCAGCATCGGGATGGTTCCAGCACGACGGGACGCCCGTGACACGACCGGCCGCGTTCCGTGATAGCTAAGCCGACCGGGTCCATCTTCTTGGAACGTGTCTACGGCTGTCTCGCCTACGGAGTCCTCGCTCGTCGTCGGCCTCGTTGGTGGCTCCCACGTCGTCAATCACATGTATTTCATGCTGTTACCCCCGATCTTCGGGGCACTGAAGACCGATCTCGGGGTTGGCGACCCGCAGGTCGGCGCGGCGCTGGGACTGGTCGGCGTGGTGGTGACCGCCCTCCAGTTGCCGCTTGGCTACGTCGCCGACGCGTACAGCCGGACGGCCGTTCTCGGGCTCTCACTGTCGATGGGCGCGCTCGGGGCGGCGCTGACGGCGACGGCGACCTCCTACCCGTGGCTGCTCGGTGCCGCGGTCGTGACCGGACTCGGTATCGCCGGCCACCACCCTGCTCACTACCCGCTGCTGGCGGCGGCCACCGACCCGTCGACGCGCGGACGAGCCTACAGCGTCCACGGGTTCACCGGCGTTCTCGGCTTCGCTGCACCGCCGGCTATCGTCGGCGGGGCGAGCGCGCTCGGGTTCGACTGGCGGGTCGCCATCGGTGCGATCGCCGTCGTCGGTGCGATCTACGGCGTGGTCTGCCTGCTGACCTTCCGGCGCGCGGTCAGCACCGACGTGACTCACCCCGATCCCGGCCAGCGCCCCGAAGACGGCCTCGATATCGCCACGGTCCCCACCCGTGCGGCCCGCTGGTTCCGGTCGGTGCTGTCCTCGCCCGCGTTCGTCCTCCTCGGAATCCTGTGGTTCCTGACGTCGGTCGCCGCCTGGGGGATCAAAGCCTACACTGCGCCGCTACTTTCGGGCACCTACGGCGTGGCCGACGGGACGGCGAACCTCGTGGTCGCGGCGATGTTGACAACAGGCGCAGTCCTGATCTTCCTCGGCGGGTGGCTGTCCGACCGGGTTTCGGCTGGGGCCGTCCTGCTCGCCGGCTATCTCGCGTTGATCGGTGTGGCGGGTCTCCTCGCCTGGGGAGCGCTTCCGACGGTCGCTGCGCTTTCGCTGGTGCTCGTCTTGAGCGCGACCGTCGACGGGAGCCGACCGGCACGCGCAAAACTCGCCGACGCGCTCTCGGCGGACGGCGACGTGGGCAAGAACTTCGGGCTGCTCACCATCGGCATCTCCGGGGGCGGCGCGGTCGCGCCGCCCGCGTTCGGCGTCATCCTCGGCTGGACCTCGATCGAGACCGTCTTCGGGCTCATCGCCGCCGTCGGCGTGGTTGCGGTCGCGATGACGCTGGTCGTCGTCTCCGTGGGCGAGCAGTCCCTGGACGGCTCGCCACAGCCGGGCGATTGACATCGATCGGCCCCTCTGGGCTGGTCGGTGATAGGCAACCAGCCCGATGTCGCCGGTGACTCCACGTTTTTGTATGCCGGGCCAGTATTCCCCACCGAACCATGACCGCACTCGACTCCGAACCCGAAGCCATCGAACGCGGCGAGGTCGCCCCGGACTTCGAACTCCCGGGGACCGACGGCGAGACGCACGCGCTCGCGGACTTTGCCGACCACGAGGCCGTCCTCGTGGTATTCACCTGCAACCATTGCCCGTACGCCAAAGCGAAGTTCGAGCCGCTGAACGAACTCGCCGCCGAATACGACGACCTCGCGGTCGTCGGCATCAACTCGAACGACAGCGACGAGTATCCAGACGACTCCTTCGAGCGCATGGTCGAACTCGTCGAGGACGGCACCATCGCCTACGACGCCTATCTCCGCGACGAATCCCAAGATGTCGCCCGCGCGTACGGCGCGGTCTGTACGCCCGACCCCTTCCTGCTGGAAACCGACGGTGGCGAGTTCCGCCTGGCCTATCACGGCCGGATCGACGACGCGATGAGCCCCGACGAAGAGCCCGAGACGTTCGAGATGCGCAACGTCGTCGAGGACCTGTTCGCCGGGAGGGAGATCACCGACGAGTTCCGCCCCTCGCGTGGTTGTAACATCAAGTGGAAAGACGGCAGCGTCCGACCGGAGTAGACGGACACGGCCACGACTGACGGCTGCACCCGCGGGACAATCGTTTTCCCGCTGCCCCGCGATCGCGGTGTATGGCGCGACGACTTTCCTCCGCGCTCGTCGTTCTTGCCGTCGCAAGCGCGCTTTCGGCCCTTGCCGTCGGGCGGACCGGTGTGCCGTGGTTCGGCCCGGACGGCGAGGCCCTGTTCGTGGAAGCGCTGACGATCGTCGCGATCCTGGCAGGTTCGCTGGGGATCTATCGGTTCGTCCTCGGGTACCTCGCGTCCCACGCGGTGGACAAGCGCCGCCGCCACGACGCCCGGAACGTCCTCAGGCTGACGTTCGGGATTGTCACGATCGTCGCGACGCTGGGGGTCCTCACCGACCAGTGGGTCGGGATGCTCGTCTCGCTGGGCGTCGTCGGCTTTGCGATCACCTTCGCGCTCCAGCAGCCCCTGTTCTCGCTGATCGGGTGGTTCTACATCCTCGTCAACCGGCCCTATCAGGTCGGCGATCGGATCGCCATCGAGGAGACGCGTGGCGACGTCGTCTCGATCGGCTTCTTCGTCACTGAGGTCTGGGAGATCGACGGCGAGCTCGTCAGCACGAACCAACCCTCGGGCCGGATCGTTACCGTCCCGAACAGCGTCGTCCTCTCGAGTCACGTCGTCAACTTCTACGGCGAGGGGGTGCCCTACGTCTGGAACGAGCTCTCCGTCCAGGTGGCCTACGAGACCGATCTCGACTTCGCGACGGACGTGATGATCGCGGTCGCGGACGAGCACCTCGGCGAGGAGATGGCCGGCGAGATTTCGAAGTACCGCGATCGCCTCGCCGAGACGCCCGTCGAACTCGACGTGGTCGAAGAGCCGACGGTCAACGTCCGCCAGGCGGAATCCTGGGTCGAGTTGCGGCTTCGCTATCTCGTCCATCCCCGGCGTGGGACCCGTGCTCGAAACGCGATGTACGAGGCGATTCTTCGACGGTTCAACGAGCATCCCGATCGCGTGGGCTTTCCGGTCAGTCGGAGTCGGTGAGCCGATCGCGGTGGCGACATGAGCCGAACGACCGACGCCGTTTTGACCGGAGCGAACCCAGTGAGGGTATGCCAACCGTCCCTGCATGGATTGAACAGTACGCGACCGTCGTCGGCCCGGAACCGGACGACGTGATCGAGGAAATGGACGAGTACGCCGAGCGTGAGGGGTTCCCGACGGTCGGCCCCGCAGTCGGCGGCTGGCTCGAAGTGCTCGCGCGCATGGTCGATGCCGAGTCGGTCTTCGAGTTCGGGTCGGGCTACGGGTACTCGGCGTACTGGTTCGCCCGCGGACTCGCTACGGACGGCGAGGTCGTCCTCACGGAGATCGACGAAGACGAACTCGACCTCGCGCGGGAGTACCTCTCCCGCGGCGAGTTCGACGCGACGTTTCAGTACGAACACGGCGACGCGATCGAGATCATCGACGACTACGACGGCCCCTTCGACGTGGTGTTGATCGACAACGAAAAAACGCGCTACCGGGAGGCCTTCGAGGCCGTTCGAGAGAAAGTCGCCCCCGGTGGGATCGTCGTCGCCGACAACGCGATCGACGGCGGCGGGATCGACGCCGTCGCGGTCCGGGAACTCTTGACTGGCGAGCGCGACGCTGGAAGCGATACGTCCGAAGGGATCGCCTCGTTCGTTCGGGCGATCCACGGCGATCCGCGCTTTTCGGCCTCGCTGTTGCCGGTCGGCGAGGGGGTCGTGGTGGCTCTGCGGACTGATTGACTCGATATCGCTTCCGTCTGAAAGCCAATTCTCGCCGCTGAGAACGATGGGTCCACCACTTATATGGGCGGGCCGGGAAGGGACGGGTAACGTCCAACCTATCCATGAGTCTGATGATCGACATCCGGAAGCTCGCGTTGTTCAACAAGATGGCCAAGGAGGGGGGTAACACGGTCGCCGAGCACCTCAGTACGATGACGGGGATGGAGACCGAGATGGAGATCACCAAGATCAACTTCATCGACGTCCCGGACATCAAGACCCACGTCGGCGACGACAAGCAGATCGGGATCAGCATCGAACTCGAGGAGCCACCGCACGGCCACATCCTCTTTCTGCTGAACGCCGACAGCGCGAAGGATCTCGCTCGCGGCATGATCGGCGACATGGGGGGGAGCGATCCGGAGCAGGACGGGTTCACCGAGATGGAACGGTCGGCGATCCAGGAGATCGGCAACATCATGACCTCGGGGTTCATCGACGGGTGGGCCAACGTTTTGGAGACGACGATCGACATCTCGACGCCGACGTTCACCTACGGCCCGGGCAGCGGCATGGTCGACGAACTCGTCGGCGAGCGCGATTCCGACATGGCGCTGATGTTCGACTCCCGCGTCCAGGCGCTTGACTCCGACATCGACGTGAAAGTCTACACGTTCCCGGAACTCGACGAGCTCGTCGAACTGATGCAGGAGATCGAAGTCTGAGACGCGGCCGGATCTGTTATCGAGGCTGGCAGGCCCTCCTTCCTCGGGCGAAAATGTCAGGAGATATTATCAGGTCATACGGGGTGTCAGGCCGTCATCGGCGACCGGATGTCGACGATTCTGTCCGACTCGACGCCCTGTCGGCGGAGTTGTGACGGCGTCACGTCTGACAGACACGGGACGACGAGATCCACGGCCAACGTCTCGGCCGCGTCGGCGATCTCGGCGGCCGGATTGCCGTGCCGGCAGTGTCCCTCGACAGTGACGCCCTGCCGTTCCCCCGCCTCGACGAGCGAGCGCAGGTGATCACGACCGTCGTCCTCGAAACAGTCGATCAACACCTCGGTGCTACTCAGTGCCGGCTCCCCGTAGCGCTGGGTGTCCACCACGTACAGCGCGTGGACCGTCGCATCCTGTTCTCGCGCGAGGTCGAACGCCCCTTCGATCCGTTCGGCCGCTCGTTCGGTGCCGTCTGTCGGGATCAGTATCTGTCTGGCCATGCTCCGTTCACTGTAGTGACTCTTCGTCACCTGGGGGCTTATACTTTACTATTAATTATGAAGGATTCATGTCGTTCGTCAATATGTCCTGAAACAGCGCGATCCGAGCGGTCCACTCAGGCCGCAGTCAGTCGAATCGTCACCGTCGTGCCGTCGTCGGTGTCGAACGAGAGGGTGGCGTCGTAGGCGTCGACGATCGTCCGAAGGACCCACAGTCCGACGCCGGTTCCGTGTTCGAGTTGCGTGATCTCCGCACCCTCGACGATCGAGGCGAGTTCGTGGTCAGGAATCCCTGGGCCGTCGTCGGCGACACTGATCTCGACGCCTTCGTCCGTCCGGGCGGCCGTTACCGTCACGTTCCCGCCGCCGTGGACGAGGGCGTTCTCGATCGCCTCCCGAAGGGCGTCGGCGAGCTTGTCGTCTGCGCGCACAGTCAATCCGTCCGGGACATCCGTCTCGATGGTCGCCTCGGGTGACGCTTCGAGGAGATCCTCGACGACTGTCGTGACTGTCTCTCCCAGGTCGATCGGTCGCTCGTCGTTCCGATCGTGGTCGATCGCTGCCTGGAACGACCCGAGCTTCTCGTTCATCGACGCCAGCGAGGTCGCTTTCGTCGCGATCGCGTCGGCCAGCCCGCCCAGGCGGTCGTGGTCGAGTTCGGCGGCGAGCACCTCGGAGTTGCCCAGCAGGACCTGGGCGTCGTTGCGGAGGTTGTGCCGGACGATCCGGTTGAGCACGGCGAGTTTCTGGCGCTCCCGGGCCAGTTCGCCGACCCTGATCCGGCGGACGTCGTTGACGCCGATCAGGACGTGAGCGACGGCGCTGACGCCCAGTACGTCGGCGACGACGGCGGGCGGCAGCGACATGGACGGGCTCGCGGTGACGAGCGCGAGGACGAGCCCCAGAACCACGACACCGAGGGCGTTCCAGCCTGCAACGCGGAGGACGTGATCGGTTCGGAGCGCGTCGAGGACGACCAGCGCCGCACCGGCCGCCACCAGCGTGAGTCCGACCACGATGCCCAGACCCGCGAGCGCGAGGTCGTACAGCGAGGCGAAGCCGTTCCCGACGGTCGACAGCGCGATGGCGAAGACGACGATGCCGGTCGCGCTGACCGACGCCCCGCTTCCGAGACGAATGAGGTCCATGCGGGCCGTTGCAACGTCGTGAGGATAACGGTGGCGACGCCGACAATCCCGGCAGTGTGGCCGTGTTGCTCGGGGAAATCCCGCTGCCGGAACACTCTTGGCGTTGTGTCACGCTGACCCAGCCGATGGAACAGATCCGATACGGGATCGTCGGCTGTGGCGGGATCGGAGAGACACATGCCGAGGCGGTCGAGGCGGCTGAGGGTGCCACACTCGTGGCGTGTGCGAATCGATCCATCGAGGGTGCCCGCGAGTTCGCCGAGGACTACGACCTCGAGGCTGCTTACGACGACGTGACTGAGATGGTCGAAGACAGCGACGTCGACGCCGTCAGCGTCTGCACGCCGAGTGGCACCCACGCCGACGTCACGATCGAGGCGGCCGAGGCCGGCGCGGACGTCCTCTGTGAGAAACCGCTTGCCGTCTACGCCGATCGCATGGACCGAATGATCGCCGCCTGTGAGGAAGCCGGCGTCACGCTGGCTGGCGTCTTCCAGGAACGGTTCGAGCCCGCAACGCGGCGCGCCCTGGACGCGATCGAGGCCGGTGACCTCGGCGACGTAGTGATCGGTGACGCACAGGTCAAGTGGTTCCGACCGCAGGCCTACTACGACGGGGCGGCCTGGAAGGGGACTCGTGAGCTGGACGGCGGCGTCCTCCTGAGCCAGGCGATCCACACGATCGACCGACTCCAGTGGCTCATGGGCGGAATCGAATCGGTTCGGGCGGCGACCGCCACGCACGACCGCGATCTCGCAGCCGGGTGTGAGACGACTGCGGCGCTTGCTCTTCGCTTCGAGAACGGCGCGTTGGGGACCGTTTCCGCGACGACGGCGACGAAGGGTGGCGACGACCGAATCGAGATCAACGGCACCGACGGGTCGATGACGCTTGCCGGCGGAGACGTCACCTCTTTCGACGTCGGCACAGGCGAGGAGACCAACTACGGGGCCGAAACGACCGTCGTCGACGTTGACGTTTCGCCGCTTTCGTGGGGTGAGGGCCACGCCCTGGCTGTTCGAGACTTCGTCGACGCGCTTCGCGAGGGGCGCGAACCCGCCGTTCCCCCAGCGGAGGCGCGGCGAGCTGTCGACGTCATTCTCGCTGGGAAGGCCGCCGAAATCCGCGGCGAACCCGTCGCAGTCGCGGACGTTCGCGCGGGCCGGATTCCGGAAGCAAACGCGGGTGGTCCGGAAGCCAACGGGGGTGACAGCTGAAATCGGGGGCCCGCTCCCTGGACGGAACGGACGCCGCCCGACAGTCGTTGCTTCACGTGTCAGATCCGGGCGTCGTTGGCACGAATCATGGACTGTCGGGACGACGGACGACCGGGCGGATATCCGGTCGTTAGCCCATGTTACGGCCACTTTCCACGTTCGATGATTTCCCTCGTGAGAAATATCATAATTATTCCCGATTTGACACAACAGAAACTCTTTTGTCCGGTCCACTCTTGAAACGAATACGGCACCTACTGGGGCCGATGATTTACCAATGACAGACAACGAACTCATCTGGCGAATCGCGGGTGGTTCCGGGGACGGGATCGCCTCGACCAGCCAGAACTTCGCCAAGGCTCTGATGCGAGCTGGGCTCAATATTTTCACACACCGACACTATCCTTCGCGGATTCGCGGCGGTCACACGTACGTCGAGGTCCGGGCCAAGGACGAGGAGGTAACCTCTCGGGGCGACGGGTACAACTTCCTGCTGTCACTGGGTGACAGCTTCGCCCGGAACCCCGCGGAGGACGCCTACTACGGCGACGAGGAACTCAAGCCGCTCGCCGAGAATCTGGACGAACTCAGGGAGGGTGGCGTCATCGTCTACGACACCGGGCTGTTCGACGAGGAGGACGTCGCCGAGTTGAACCTCGAGGAACGGGCCGCGGAGAACGACTGGCACGTCTATCCGGTCAACCTCCGGGAGATCGCCAGGGAACACGGCCGTGACGTCATGCGAAATACGGCCGGTGTCGGTGTCACCGCCGCGCTGCTGGGGATGGACGTCTCGTACTTCGAGGAGCTCATCACCCAGAACATGTCAGGCGACATTCAGGAAGACAACCTGAACGTCCTCGACGACGCCTACGAGCAGGCCCAGGAGTTCGAGTTCACCCACGACCTGGAAGTCCCGACGGGCGAGAACGACACGGAGTTGGCCCTGATGAACGGCTCGCAGTCGATCGCCTACGGCGCGATCGACGAGGGCTGTCGGTTCATCGCTGGCTACCCCATGACGCCGTGGACCGAAGTGTTCACGATCATGTCCCAGCACATGTCCGAGTTCGGCGGCGTCTCCGAGCAGGTCGAAGACGAGATCGCCGCCGCGGCGATGGCGCTGGGTGCGAGCCACGCCGGCGTCAAGGCGATGTCCGGTTCCTCGGGCGGCGGGTTCGCCCTGATGTCCGAGCCCCTCGGCCTCGCGGAGATGACCGAGACGCCGATCGTCCTGGTCGAAGCGATGCGGGCCGGTCCCTCCACGGGAATGCCCACCAAGCCCGAGCAGGGCGACCTCGAACACGTTCTCTATACCAGCCAGGGCGACTCCGCCCGCGTCGTCTTCGCGCCGGCAGGCGTCAAGGAAGCCTACGAACAGACCCGGACGGCCTTCGAGATCGCCTACGACTACCAGATCCCGGCGATCGTCGTCTACGACCAGAAGATCGAGGGCGAACTCCGGTCGGTTCCCGTCGACTTCTTCGATCGTGAACCCGAAGCGGACCTCGGGAACGTTCTCTCCGAGGAGGAGATCGCGGAAGCAGCCCACCACGAGTCGGGCGCGTTTCAGCGCTTCGACCCGAACGCCGAGGACGGCGTCAGCCCGCGGACGGTTCCCGGACAGAAGGGCGGCCGCCACCTCACGTCGGGTAACGAGACCAACGACTACGGTCACATCGACGAAGACCCGGACAACCGGGTCGCCCACATGACTCGTCGACTCGATAAACTCGACACCATCCGCGAGGATCTCGACGAGGGCGAGACCAACCAGGCGTATCGCGGCCCCGAGGACGCCGAGTACGGCATCGTCACGTGGGGTAGCCAGCAGGGGACGGTCTTCGAGGCTGTCGACCGTCTCAACGACGCGGGCCACTCGGTGAAAGCCATCGGCGTCAGCGACCTCATGCCCTACCCCGAAGCCGAGATGACCGAATTCTTAGAGAGCGTCGAGGAGGCGATCGTCGTCGAGATGAACGCCAGCGGGCAGTTCAAGGGGCTGACCCAGAAGGAACTCGGTCGCTTC
>Ga0207718_100478_pt1 | contig 35218 bp, 29 predicted proteins | sample A23M2SouthBayCA_FD_187749 | JGI IMG/M metagenome (GOLD analysis project Ga0207718, IMG submission 187749) | Aerobic enrichment media microbial communities from Eden Landing Ponds, California, USA - A23 M2 (SPAdes) | ecosystem: Environmental > Aquatic > Marine > Unclassified | place: Emeryville... | reverse complement strand
GTGAGACTCTCGAAGACGTCAGTGATACCTTCCTCGAAGGTGGTCGACTGCCCGCCGATGAGGTCGGCGTAGCGGTCGTTCTCGATCTCCATCTTGTGGGTCTCGTCCTCGTCGCGCGGGTTCTCGAAGTGTTCGACTTCCACGTCCAGGTCGTACTCGTTGGCCACGTCGGCGATGGTGTTGCCCATCTCGACGATAGAGATAGCGCGCGTGACCTGATTGTAGACGACGTGCTCTGCGGGCCGGTCGTCGGGGTCCATCGTCGCCAACTGGGCGAGGCCCTCGACGGCGTCCTCCAGAGCGATGAACGGCTTGCGCTGCTCGCCCTTGCCGTACACAGTCACGGGATAGCCCGCGACGGCCTGGGCGGCGAAGCGGTGGGCGACGACGCCGAAGTAGTAGTCGAAGTCGAAGCGGGTCTTGAGTCGGGGGTCCGCGCGGGTTTCGTCGACTTCGGTCCCGTAGGTGATGGCGGTGCGCATGTCCGAGATGGGGATGTCGAACTGCGAGTTCGCCAGCCGCAGGTTCGCCGCGTCGTGGCTCTTGGTGAGGTGGTACCACGAACCGGCCATCGCCGGGAAGGGGACGTCGTCTTCCTCGCCCTGGTTCTCCATCGTCGCGCCACCCTCGGGGATGGGGAACTCGGGCGCGCCGTAGACCCCGGTGGTGGTGGTCTCGACGAAGTGGGTGTCGGTCATGTCGTGTTCTTCGAGCCCCCACAGGAGGTTGCGCGTGGCCTGGAGGTTGTTGTGCTGGGTGTAGTTGGCCCGCTCGCCGTTGATCTGGCTGTAGGGCGCGGAGGGCTGGGCCGCCGTGTGGATGATCGTCTCCGGCTCGTGGACTTCCAGCAGCTGGTCTACGAAGGCCTTCTCGGTGAGGTCGCCCTCGACGAACGAGAGGTTCGTGATGCCGTGGACCTCCTCGGCCGCTTCGATGCGCTCGTCGATCGAGGCGATCGGCACCGCACTGACCGAGCCGACCTCCTCGACCCACTCGCGCCTGGCGAAGTTGTCCACGAGGACGACGCGGTCGTCGGTTCGGGTAGCGATTCGCAGTGCGGCGGGCCAGCCGAGGTAGCCGTCGCCGCCAGTGATCAGGATCGACATCTGTGTTACTCACTTTCTGAGTAACGAGTATAAGTCTTTTCGTCGGGCCCGAGGCGATCCTCTCTTGATGGACCATCGACGGCACAAAAACGGTGAGAGCGGAGCGATCAGTCGTCTGCGAGTGTGCTGTCCGCGCTCGTGCCGCGGCCGGTCCCAGCACTGATCGTCTCGACGTTGTTGATGACGTACCGGATCACGAGGAAGGAGAAGAGGTACTTCGCGATGATGTCGAAGGCGCTGTATCCCCAGGAAGTGATCCCGACGGACTCGATGACGGCCAGTCCCTCGTTACCGAGGCCCCACCAGATCGTGTAGCCGAACCACAGCACCACCGTCAGGATCTTCAGCGTGTTGAAGATGTCTGCTGTACCGGCCTCTCTGGCGTCCTCGGGCCACTCGAACAGCAGGATGTAGACGACGACCAGGAAGAAGGCGACGCTGAGTGCGTACCATGCCCATCGCATCGAGTACGAGGACGTGGTCCGCGCGGCAGCCAGGCCCGTGAGCATGATACCGACGTCGAAGAAGATGGCGGTGAAGATCTTCGTGCGGTTCGAGCCCGCGATCAGTCCGAGCGCGAGCAGGATCAGGGGCGTCGAGAACGCCCACGTCAGATACCGACCCCAGAGGCTGACGGTCCCGTCGACGGTCTCACCGTTGTGAGCGAGTTCTGTCGTCGCATCGGCCAGGGCGTGGCCGCTGGGCATCTCGAGGATGCTTACCGTCAACCCCGAGGCCAGCCCCATGTAACTGGCAATCGAGACTGCCGAGACCCCCATCACCGAGACGACGATCAGCTTCGCCCGCGGATCGATGACGTCGCGCGCCATGTACGCGAACAACAGCAACGTCAGCCCTGCGAGAGCGATGTTGGCGTAGATCGAACTCCCCAGCAGCGGATCGTTCAGCACGTGTTCGAACATGTCTTTCTGTGACGCCTGCATGACGACTGCGGGTACAATCTGTGACATGGTACCAAATGATAACAATGACTTCCACGGGTATACCGAATTGCCCAAACTCTTTGGGGCCAGTTCAGACTGATTGATATTTTCTCGTACTGCCTGTGAACTTCGTGTCCGTGGCTGGCCCAGCCCCTCGATCACGAGAGGCGAACGTCGGACACCTTGCGGCGCTTCGCAGCGTCGACAGAGAGGCTTTTTGATCGTCCCGTGCGAGAGAGACCTATGGTCGAACTCACCGGACAACGCGTGCTCGTCACGGGCGGCGCGGGTTTCATCGGCAGCCACATCGCCGACGCACTGGTCGCAGACAACGATATCGTGGTGCTGGACGACCTCTCCTCGGGCGAGCGCGAGAACGTTCCCGAGGAAGCGACGCTAATCGAGGGCGACGTGCGCAATCTCGCGGATCTCGCACAGGCTGGTGACGTGGACGTGATCTTCCACGAGGCCGCCGTGGTCAGCGTCGCCAAGTCCGTCGAGAACCCGGCCGGCTGTCACGACGTGACGACCGACGGGACCATCCGAGTCCTGGAGTTCGCCCGTCAGCAGGACGCCCGCATCGTGACGGCCTCGAGTGCCGCAATCTACGGCGATCCCGAGACCCTCCCCGTCGGCGAGGACGTACCGATGCGACCCAGTTCACCCTACGGCGTCGACAAGCTCACCGTCGACCACTACACGCGGCTGTACGCCGACCTCTACGACCTCCCCACTGTGGCCCTGCGCTACTTCAACGTCTACGGGCCGCGCCAGTCCGCGGGCGATTACAGCGGTGCCGTGAGCGTCTTCCGTCGGCAGGCACAGCAAGGAGAGCCACTGACTGTGCACGGCGATGGTTCCCAGACGCGGGACTTCGTCCACGTCGCGGACGTGGTTCGAGCGAATCTCGCAGCCGCGACAACGGACGCTGTCGGTGAGGCCTACAATGTCGGGACAGGCGCGGAGACGAGCGTGCTGGAACTGGCCGAAGCTATTCGAAGCGTGGCCGGTAGTGAGAGCGATATCGTCCACGAAGACCCGCGCGATGGTGATATCGAGCGGAGTGTCGCGGACATCTCGAAGGCTCGGGGACGACTCGGCTACGAGCCATCGGTGGATCTGGAAACGGGGCTGGGAACGTTGATCGACCGGGAGTAGCGCGACAGGGTCCTTGGAGTTACTCCCCTCCAGCAAGCATGGCTATCTCGCCACGATACTGCCTTTTTCATCGTTCCGACATTCTGTATCGAGACGCTATCGGCTGCATTCTCGAAGTCCCTAATCCTCCGCACAGGGTGTGGCGCGCTCCCGCAAGCTGAATTTATATAGTGTTCTAAATATGAATTGCAATATGAGATATAAGAATCGATGTCAGATTTTGTCATTCTCGAATAATTTCAGATATGCAAATTTTATGGCCTCTAAAATTTTATTCCCACTATTATTTGCTAAATTCTAAATTTTTTCTATGGATTTATATATCTATTTCTCTTATCCCTATGGGAGTGGGTTTGAATACGAATATAAGATATTTGACTTTTTTTGTAAATACAAATATAGTTGAAATAGTGTTGGGTGAGGTGTCGTCCAGTTTCTCTCTGGGCGATGGGCCACATCGACGTCACGTGCTCCACGAGTCGTCAGTGAACTACCCCACCCTACTCGCTCACCGCTGGAATCGGATACCGACGTTCAGTAATGCAATCCATGATAAAGCGTTACATGTGTATGTGTGTAATCTCCTCTGGTTCTCGACCGCCTTCTCGGATGGTAAACTCCGGCCACCGTTCGTGGGTTCTTGCTCGGGATTGTGGCGTCGTCCGTCAGAACACCTTTCATACGGGACGTTCTGCGTTCGAGTATGGCTCCAGACAAAGACGATAAGGACCGGCCTCGAAACAAGGTCGCCAGAGTGATAGAAACCTACAATCTGAGCGACCTCGGTCAGGAATTAGAGGACCGATGGCTCGCGACTGACGACCGGGGGATGAGTACCAGAGACCTCGCCGACTACTTCAACAAACAGGTTCTGACCGCTGCCATCGAGGAGAGTGACATGAATCTTCTCGACGCCGACGTCGACCCCATCTATGAGCAGTTGACTGACTCCGATGTCAGCAGTGGGGTTCGGACGCGAACGCGACGGCGTCTGGAACGCAACGGCATTGACGTCGACCGGCTCACTGATGATTTCGTCTCTCACCAGGCGATCCACACGTATCTCCGAACGTATCGTGAGGTTCAGCAGCGCCAGAAATCTCCGGAAGAACGCAAAACGGCTGCGATTGAACGACTCCAGAAGTTACAGGATCGAACTGCCGTTGTTACCGAGGACACACTGGAAAGTCTCCAGCGCTACGATCTCATTCCTGAAGGGGAACTGGACGTTATCGTCGATATCCGGGTCGTGTACGGCGAGACAGGCGAACAAGCGACTGTCTTCGACCTCCTCCGGGACGAGTGACTGGCGATCACCAGAGCGAGTCATCACTGTTCGGGCTGGCTTCGTTGAACGAGATACCCTTACCGTGATCAGAAAGCGCTTTTCTAATTCCAAAAACATTAATATACCGTACTACTATCCAAGTATGGATGTCCGATCAACGTGCTATCAAGCAGGAAGCGATGCTGACTGCCAGGAATGTCGGGGGGATCGACGAGACGGCGGTTTCGCTCGAACCAGGTGTAAACGTCCTCTCCGGGCGCAACGCCACAAACAGGACGTCATTCCTGCAAGCGTTGATCGGTGCCCTCGGCGGTGACGACGTGTCGATCAAGGGTGATGCGGACGACGGAGAAGTCGAACTCGAGCTCGGCGACGAGGTCTATCGTCGCCAGCTCACGCGCCAGCACGAGGGAGTATCGACCAGTGGCGAACCGTACCTGGACGACCCCGAACTCGCCGAATTGTTCGCGTTTCTTCTGGAGTCGAACGAGGCCCGACAGGCTGTTTCGACAGGGAAGGATCTCCGTGAGCTCATCATGCGGCCTGTCGACACGAAAGAGATCAAAGACGAGATCTCGACGCTCGAATCCAAGAAAAGCGACATCGACGACGAAATCGAGGCGATCGAAGAACGAAAAAGAGAACTGCCCGAGTTAGAAGCCGAACTGACCCGTCTCGAAGACGAAATTGACGAGACACGGGCAGAACTGACCGACAAGGAAGCGGAGATCAATGCCGCCGATGCGGACGTCCAGGCCAAACGAGCCGAACAGGAGGAACTGGAAAATAAACTCGAGAACCTCCGCGACGCGCGTAACGATCTCGAAGATGTCCGGTACGACATCGATACGGAGCGAAAAAGTGTCCAGTCGCTCAACGAAGACCGCTCGACTCTACGGACGGAACTGGACGCGATGCCGGAAACGACTCCAGACACTCTCGAGTCTCTGGAATCACAGATCGACTCACTCCGTGAGCGTCGACGACGCCTTGACAGTGATATCAATTCGCTGCAAAATACGGTCCAGTTCAACGAAGAGATGCTCGAGGGCGAGCGCACGGACTTTCAAGACGCGATTGCCAGTGACGACGACACCGCAGTAACGGACCAGCTACTACCCAACGACGAGGTCGTCTGCTGGACCTGCGGGTCCGAAGTCGAACGATCGGAGATCGAGCAGACGCTCGGTCACCTGCGCGATCTTCAAAAGGAGAAACTGAGCGAAAAACGAGATCTGTCGAACGAGCTGGATGAACTGAAAGCCGACAAGGATTCACTCGAAGAACAGAAACGACGTCGACAGGAGTACCAGTCGCAGTTGAGCGACATCGAAGCGGAGATCGACCAACGCGAAGCACGTATCGAGGACCTGCAGGAGCGACGCGAGGGACTGGAAGAGATAATTCAATCGCTCGAATCAGACGTCGAGGATCTCGAATCCGAGCAGTTCGAAGAGATTCTCGATCTTCACCGGGAAGCAAACAGCCTCGAATACGAACTCGGCAGGCTGGAGAACGACCGGGAGGACATCGAAGAGCAGATCGCGGACATCGAAGACGATGTCGAGCGCATCTCGGAACTGGAGAGTGAGCGAGAGCGAATAGTCGGTGACCTAGAGGACCTTCGAACCAAGGTAGAAAGCCTGGAGAAAGAGGCCGTCGAGGCGTTCAACGAGCATATGAGCGAGGTCCTGAGCGTACTGGATTACGACAATCTCGATCGCGTCTGGATCGAACGGGTCCAGCGAGAAGTACGCGAAGGCCGTCGAAAAGCGATCAAGACGTTCTTCGAACTGCACGTCGTGCGTTCGACTCCCTCCGGAACGACATACGAGGACACTGTCGATCACCTGAGTGAGTCCGAACGTGAGGTGACCGGGCTTGTCTTCGCGCTCGCCGGGTATCTGGTCCACGATGTCCACGAAGTGGTCCCGTTCATGCTTCTGGACTCCCTCGAAGCCATCGACTCCGAGCGGATCGCCGAACTGGTCGAATACTTCAGCGAATTTGCCGACTTCCTCGTGGTCGCGCTCCTGCCGGAAGACGCGCAGTCTCTGGACCGCTCGCACCATCGCGTCGAGTCGATTTGACGACGCACATCGTCACCACGCTCTGGAAATCCAGAGTCTTATTTGGCTTACCTGCGAACAAGAGAGTGATGAAACGATACGACCCCGAGTGCCGTGACGGAGTACTGTTCTTGACCGCCAGTGATGACGAAGTCAAAATCGGTGCCGTAGACGACATCGTCGCTGCAGTCGGCGACGAGACGTACACGATTCAGTACGAAGAGCGCCAGCAGACCCAGCCCTGGCTAGAGACTGACGAGGAGGGAAGACTCGAGATAGATATCCGGGACTCGGTGGCATCGATGTCTCACCGCGAAGAGTTCGTCTCCGACATTCGTGAACACGACATGGCGACCGAGCGATACGGGTTGCCGACCCGGACGGTCGAGTTTGCTGATCGGTTCGTCGAGATACTCGAAGAGCAGGGAGAGGAAAAGTAATTGACCTCCTCGGATTCACAATGTGTGTCTCTAAACGGTGCTTAGAGACTGTTGAGGTGGGAAGAAGTTCATCTATTGAGTGAGCCATGCAAGACGGCCACCCGGTGTACGTTTGATGAAAGCGAATCATAGATCGGGAGACAAATATCTCTAGTGTTGATAGCTTACAGTATGCCGCTGTTTCTGAGAAGAATATCTTTTTTTTTTATAATATTATAGAAACTGTCATATATTTACAAATTAGTGGGCTCGGCCATCCATAACTGAGGAAATGAGACCGATTAACGGCATAAGCCCGTTCGAAATCTGGATCGAGTTCATGTTGACGAGACCGTGATCCGGTTCGATAGTCAGGAACCAATTCTGTCTAATTCTATTGGCCATGAAATAAATAGATTCGCTTCACTGACTCCCAGATATGTGCCAAAATTACCACACCGTTTCACTACGATCACACTGAAATGGAAAACGACGCCGATTATAGGATCTTTCAGAGACACGAATCAGCCTTGCTTTATCGATATGTCGACGAGAACGCCGGCGGGGGGCTTTAGACAGACCAACAGAAAGGAACACTGAAATCGATTATATCAGTTTTGGATTATAACGACGAAATAGTACGTATACATATGTTTTATCTAGCACCTCCTCAGAAACACCGATGGGTTGCTCAATTCCTTTATAAAAATCTGCTTTTATGGTTTCTATATGATAATTCTGGGCTGTTCGCGAGAGATTCCCGTACTCACCACTCTGCGAGACTGCCGTCGTCGTGCTCCCAGGTAGGTGTCGACCATTCAGTCGCGTCGTCATTTGCAAGATCCGTGATCGCTTCTAGATCAAGTTTGATACCTAGTCCAGGTCGATTGGGGAGTGTACAGTATCCATCCTCAACGTCGAAGTCATCAGTATTCGAGACGATTCGGCCGTACGGAGTAGATTCGTCGAAAACCGTCGTCTGCTCTTGAATACTAAAATTCTGTACTGCGGCGTCGACCTGGAGACTTGCAGCGAACGAAATTGGGCCGACAGAGCAGATAGGAGAGAGTGATACGTCATGGGTCTCTGCGAGCGTCGCTATTTTCACCATCTCGGTAATTCCGCCAGCATGGGAGATATTCGGTTGGATCACTTCGACGGCACCTGACTCGATAATGTCACGACAGTCCCATCGAGAGTACAATCGCTCACCTGCCGCGAGTGGGATCGAGGTAGACGAGGAGAGTTCCTCAAGGTGGTGAGCATACTCCGGCCGCAACGGCTCTTCGACGAACAATGGCTCGTACGGTTCAACCGCCTCAAGCAGACGAGGAGCCATTGCTCGGCTTGCGCGCCCGTGGAAATCGAGTATAATATCTATGTCGTCCGAAACGGATTCGAAGACTGATGAGATGTCAGATGTCGCTTTGGAGACCTTTTTTACGGAGTCCACCTGTGCCAACCGCCCCGTCGCATTGAACTTGATCGCGCGGAATCCGTTTTCAGCGCTCTGAGCGGCTTCTGCGTTTAGATCGACGATTTGATCCCCACTGATCCAGTGGTAGAGACGAATGCGATCACGAACAGGTCCACCGAGTAAGTGTGCGACTGGTTCCCCGAAGTGTTTGCCTTTGATGTCCCAGAGTGCCTGATCGATTCCAGCGAGCGCACTCAGCAAGATCGGGCCACCGCGGTAAAACCCACCGCGATACATTTGCTGCCAGTGGTACTCGGTCCGGAGGGGATCCGACCCGACGAGATACTCGTCCATCAACTTCTGTACCGCCGATTTGACTGCCTGCCGCTGTCCTTCGACGATCGGTTCACCCCAACCGACAAGCCCGTCCGTGGTCTCGACTCGTAAGAGGAGCCATCGGGGTGGAACGTCAAAGAGTGTGTAGTTATTGATCATGGTAGCCTCTATCGTAGAGTAGGGTTTTGAATCGTTCGCCGGATCGGCCCCTCGCTTTCGTACACAAATACAACAGCGGTTGTCTACTCCGACGTCATGCTCTCGGTTTCGGATCCATAATTTGTGAGTTGCATCTGAATGCTCCTGACCGTGTTAACGACCATTCCCACGACATCTTCGGAGAGCCGTCGACCCCGAAGCTCGTCGACAGAGCCGACGATACTGATAGCTCCGATCGGCTGCCCTTCGTCGTTAAGAATCGCTCTTCCGATGGTATTTGTCTCGGTCTCGCGGTCGTGACCGATGACCAGACTCTGTCCCTGTATTTCGCTTTGGTTCTGTTCGATTTCCTCCCACGTGTCGTCAGAGACGTGTGTCTGGCGCTCGCCTGGGGGGAGTTCCGAGAGAATTGATCGCCCGGGAACTGACTCGACGAGTGGAATCCGTTCGCCGAGCGGTATCTGGCGAGGAAGGTCTTTTCCTCCGCCAGTAGAGTGGAACACATATATGCCATACCCGTCTTCGAGGATCATCAGCGTCGCCGTCTCACCGCAGGTCTTCGCGAGTTTTCTGAGCTCTCGTTTTGCTACCTCATAGACTGGATGTCGTTTCCGCGTGACGTCACCGAGTTCCAGGTACTGGAGACCGAGCGTGTATCTCGTATCCTGCTTGATGACGTATCCAAGCCGCTGCAACGTCTGCAGATGTTGATGGACAGCGCCCTTCGTCACATCGAGTTCCGCGACGATCTCCGAGAGACGGAGCGGACCCTGGGCACGGAGAACCTCCACGATATCGTACGAGGTTTTCACTGATTTGACGGCGTAACCGCCGTCTCCGTCGTCGGTTCGATCCGTCATACGCGGCTTCTCTCCTCTATCGAGTTATAGGTGTTGACTATTTGTTCTAATTCCGACATGTGGACTTACCCACGTCGGATCATAATGTCGATCTCTTCTCGACTGGCGAGCCCTTCCATCGGCCCTTTCATCGTCGTTGCTGTCCCGCCAGTCGCATTCGCGAATTTCCCGAGCGTCTCGAGGGGCATGTTCTCCAGATATCCGACGACAATTGCTGCCGAAAACGCATCGCCAGCACCAGTCGGGTCAACCTCGTAGACATCGACCGCATCGAAGTCGACAGTCTGGTCGGCAGTGTAGATCGTCGAACCGTCGGCCCCTTTCTTGACTGCGACGATCTCGGCACCGCTGTCGAGCAACTTCTGGGCACCTGCAGTTTCGTCTTCCCGCTGCGTTATCAACTGTAGTTCTTCTTCGGTCGGTGTCAGGATAGACGCTGACTCGACGATCGGCGTCAGAATCTCACGTGTTCGTTCGATCGAGCCGAGTTCTTCGCGGAGGTTCGGATCGAGCGAAATCGTGAGGCCGGCCTCTGATGCGATCGCTGCGGCCTCGTAGCACGCCTCGCGCATCGACTCGTTCATGGCGAGTGACGATCCATTGAAATGAATGACCGATGCATCCTGGACGTACGCCTCGTCGATATCTTCGGCAGAAATGATGCCTGCGGCAGAGTTACCCATATGATAGATGAACTTCCGGGAGTCATCGAGGAAGTACGAGACGAACGCGACACCGGTCGACAGCGAGGCGCTTTGCTCGATGTGAGTCGTATCGACCCCGTCGAGTTCCAGGCGACTGCGGACGCCTTCACCGAAGCCATCGTCACCGATTCCGCCGATGATTCCCGAGCTCGTTCCCAGCTTAGCGACAGCGTCGGCAAAGATCGCAGGCGCACCGCTCGGGAACGGGCCAATGAAATCCGCCGGTTCGTTGAACGGGATCCCGCGCTTTTTCCGCATGATCTCGACGAGGATCTCACCAACTGTAATCACTTCCGGCATCTCAGTTCACCTCCCCGAGTACGGTCGCGGAGTCGGTGAGATTGAACGCTTCGACGTACCGATCGATCGTGTCCTGGACAGTTTCGACCACGTACTCGTCCGGGTCGATCTCGGTGTGTGTCTCGATCGTGTCGTACAACTGCTCGCGAGCTTCGACGACGTCCGGGTCGGTGAAGACGTATCGACCGACGCACGTCGCGATGTTCCGCCTGTTCTCTTCGACGAACGCCGCACGGTCGTCGCTGTCGAGATCATTGGGAGCGAACTTCTTCCACGTCCCGTCTTCGACGGCCGCTCGTTCGAACGTCTCCATGAATCCGGACGGTGTAACGTCGTCCGCCGTCGCAGCCTCCTCTTGCTCGCGCTCGGTAAGATCGGCGAGCGCGTCGACGATCGCTGCCGCGAACTCGGGGCCGACATTTGCGCCGCCGATTCCGAGTTCGGGAAAGCGCGACAGTGTCGAATTGTCGAGCCAATCGGTATAGTGGACTTTCAGATGGAGTCCGTGGGAGTCCGCGCGGTCGACCAGCGTCCTGGCTTGCTCGGGTTGGAACTCGTTGGTCATGTCGATCCGCATCGTCGTCCCGACCTGCCCGACGATGAACAAGAGGCGATCGTGGACATCTTCGAGCCCTGCATCGGTCAGTTTCTCCGTCAAGAGCTCGATATATCGCTCGAAACTCTCGGCATCCGTCATTCCGCCCGAGATCTCTTCCGTTCCGACCTCGTAGTAGACCGGATCGTAACTGTTTTCTCGGCGCTCGCGTTCGATCGCTTCGATGAGTTCGACCGTCCGACCAGCCACGGTCGATAGTGGGAGAATCTCGTCGGCCGTCGCGTCCTCTGTCGCGTCGACGTGGAGGATATCGAAGCCGGCCTCCAGATCGTCGTAGAACAGCTCTTTGGCGTATTCCATCGCGGTCTCGGGAGCGACGCTGTCGTCGCCCCGGTCGCGCATGCTCTGGTAGGGGCCACCGTGATCGCGCGCGAGAGCGTACGGACCGTCGTAGCCTTCGCGATCGGCCGTCTGTTCGACGAACTCCCGCAGGTCTTGCTGCGACCACCCGGTGTACCCACGGTCGGCGTCTACCTGTCGTGGCGTCGCGATGAACATCGGCACGAATGACTCGGCTGCTGCCTCCCGGAGCGCCGCCGTGACGATCTCCTCGGACATCGGACAGATGCCGAGCAGTGTCCGGTCATCGCTCGATTCGAGTAAGGTTCGTATGTCGTCGTTCATTGTTGTCTGTATGCTTCGGTATGGTGGGAATCGATATCTGTGGAACCGGTCATCGTGCTGTGAGGAGCCGTTGCCGGAGTTTCTCTTCCATCGTGTAGAGGTAGATGGCGCCCAACAGAATGAGACCATTGATCACGTCGACCGTGGTCGGATCGATATCTAACAGGACGAGTCCCGACTCGACTGCACCGAGGAGAATCACGCCACCGGCAGCGCCGATGATTTTTCCACGACCACCGAACAGGCTGATACCGCCGATGACCGCTGCTGCAAAGGCCGGGAACACGTCGTTCTGGCCGATCGTTGGAGCGGCAACGCCGAGATAGCCGGTGTATAGAAGTCCGCCGAGACCACACAGGACTCCCGACAGGACGTACACGAGAACGATGACTCGGTTGACGTTGATACCGGCCTCTCTGGCCGCATCTTTGTCTCCGCCCACGGCGTAGACTGCACGGCCACTACGGGTGTATTTCAACCAGATCCCTGCGAGTGCGTAGAGCACAGCCATGAGGAGTATTGCGACGGGGATTCCCATGAACTCCTCGCCTCCAAGATACAGGTACGACTCGGGCATCCCGGAGAGCGTCGCAGTCGAGAGGACGATGACCGCACCGCTGAAGATCATATTGAACGAGAGTGTCTGCAAGAACGGATTCACGCCGAGATAGGCGACAGACACACCGTTGAGGAATCCGATCAGGCCGCCGACTCCCAGGATGATGAGTATCCCGACGAGCCCGCCCGTTCCCGGGAACCATTCGATGAGGAAGAGCCCCGTAAAGATGGCCGAGAACCCGGCAATCGCGCCGACTGAGAGGTCGAAGTGGCCGCTCAACAGGCAGAGAGCTTCTCCGAGCACGAGCGCTGACAGTGCAGCGCTTCCGTAGAGGATGATCCGGAAATTTCCACTGCTCAGAAAGCCGCTGATAGCGAGTGAGAACGCCAGCAAGACGATAGCCAGAATCGGCCAGATCATGTTGTCGAGCAAGAACAGCCCGAGCTGTGTCGATCGGAGCTCTTCGTCCGACTGGCTGAAGAACCGATTCACGAAAGGTATTTCAGTCATTTTTGTTCAGGGTCGATGTCGGATTCAGTCCATGATGTTGCCCCAGATGTAGGGCATGTCAGCGTTCTCCTGGGTGACGGTCACGCCCTGCGTTTGGAAGTATCGCTGGGTCGCATCGCCGGCTTCGTACTCGGTGACCGTCGCGGGCGCCCAGATCGGCTCCTCCCACGGATCGACGCCCCGGTGTGTTCCGCCCTGAATGTCGAGGTCGTCTACCGTCATTTCCGTTCCGATCTCTGGAAGCGCGCTCGCGCCGTCGTCGGCTTCGAGATAGTCGACGAGGTACTTGATCGAGATCGGGCCATAGAACAGGTTCGGCTGGTCGACAGAACCGTCCATGTATCCATCCTGAATCGCGCTGAGGACGTTTGGCCCAGCGTCGATACCGGTCATGATGATGTGACCATCTTCACCGCGCTCGACTCGCGTACCCGTGTTCTCCATTGCCGCGAGCGTTCCGAGTTCGGAGTTCAGGTCGGGACAGTACAGACCGTCGAAGTCAGTGCCCTGCTGTAGTCGGGTACTCAACTTGTTCGTAATCGAAGCCTGATCGGATTCTTCGACCTGAATTTGCTCGATGATCTCGACGTTGTCTTCTTCCTGGATTCGGTTTTCGAATCCTTCGTGTCGGTCGACGAACGTCGGGTTTCGCTGAGGCGCGACGATCTCGAGGACTTCTCCGCGTGCTTCACCGTAGCGGTCTTCCAGTCGGCTGATCATCAACTCCGCTGCCGAGCTAGCTGCGTTTGCGTTCCCGAATGCAGTGAACATCGAAACGGCGTCGGTCGATGCCGTCGAATTCGCCGTGAAGACCGGGATCCCTTCGTCGACCGCTTCTTCGATGACGCCTGCCAGTGCGCCCGGCTCGAACGGACTGATGACGATCCCATCGACATCCTGTCGAATCATCTGGCGAAGGTCCTGAATCTGTTTGGCCGAGTCGAACTGGCCACTGCTCACGTCGATATTGATGTCGTTGTCTTCTGCGTACCACTCGGCTGCATTCGTGAACGCACCCATCCACGGATCACCGCCGAGCCCCATCGTCTCGAATCCAATTGTGCGCGAACCATCGCCACCGTCATCGCCACCGAGACATCCGGCGAGCCCGACCGCACTGACGCCAGCGGCTGCTTTGACAAACGATCGTCGTGTACCATGAGAGGTACTAGTATCTTTGGGAGTCATCCCTTCAGGTATAGCCGTGTACGCCCTACTATATAAATATACCCCAACAATAATTATCATTATCGACCAGGTCTATGGTAGACGTCTATTGTAATTATGAAAAGCTATAAATAGTATTGTTTCCAGTGTCACAGTATGGCGACTACTGCAGAACCCCCTCTCATCGAGATGGAAGGGATAACCAAGCGATTCGGTCAAATCGAAGCAGTCAGTGACGTCGATCTGACCCTCTATGAAGGGGACGTTCTCGGATTGCTGGGAGATAATGGCGCGGGGAAGTCTACACTGATCAAAACGTTGGTCGGACTCCACAGGCCTACGGAGGGGACGATCCGAATCCGTGGCGAAGAGACGACGATACACAGCCCGAAAGACGCTCGAAGCCACGGTATCGCGACGGTGTATCAGGATCTCGCACTCGTGGACGAGCGTACTGTCGCGGAGAATATGTTCTTGGGACGATATCCCGTGAAGCGCCTCGCCGGCCTTATCCCGATCGTCGATTACAAGACCATGAATCAACAGACCAAGAAGATACTCAAAGATCGACTGGATATCGATATCGATCCGACCGCACGTGTCGAGTTCCTATCCGGTGGTGAACGCCAGTCAATTGCCATCGCACGTGCGCTGGTGACTGATCCGGACATCATCATCATGGACGAACCGACGTCAGCGCTATCCGCTGACGCCGCCGATCGGGTCCAGAGCTTGATCAAGACACTACAGGAAGAGGGAATAACGATCATCATCATCAGCCACGATTTCAACGAGGTGTTTTCGGTGACGAACCGTATTATGGTCCTTAACAACGGCTCGCTCGTCGGGTCTGCCCCATCTGATAGCGTCACCAAAGACGACGTCCTCAGGATGATGGTCGACGGGACGATGCCCGAAGAGCAGTCCCGTCCACAAAGCGAGTCGACCGCGTAGACGATATTTCCTTTCCGCGTTCTCCTATTTCCGCTGTATTGTAATCCCCAGACTCATCGAGTTTACTAATACTAACGGCGGCATTTCGTGGGTAGCACCCTCTCAGACTGCGTAGATGAATGCGATTAATGGTCGATGAATCGAGACTGACCCCACTGAGCGGAAGTACTCCCTCACAGAAAGTTAGTATTACTAAACGGCCTTTACAGCGTCTCTTTTCTCACCACAATGTGACGAAGTACCAAACGGAGTTCCACCTCGGTATAGACGTTCCAATTGTATCGTGATCTCTCTATAACCGCCGCAAGAAGGGCAATATCGGCCTTTTAGATGCTCGTTTACTCGCATGCTCTGCACAGAGTTAGTAATACTAAATGCCCAGATCGTGATGGACTGGTGAGTAGATGGTTGATGAATTATGCTTTCACGGGCCGAGCCATTACACACATATGGGTGTAAAGTTTGTCGGCTGGTGTGGTACTCAGTTGATCCGTGGATATCGAGAGGTACATTGAAACGTGTACGGGCAGTACGCTCAGAAAATGGATTTACAGGCAATCGTGTTCGACCTCGACGATACGTTAGTCGTGAAATCCCGAGAACGACAGGAACTATTCAAGGAGGTTGCAGCTGTCACTGGTGTTTCGTCACTTGACGAGAATGCCTACGAGGACGCCTACTACGAAGTCGATGGCCACGAGACGAGAGCGCCGATCTTCGAGGTGATACTCGATGAGGACAGTAACGCTGCATCCGAGCGTATTGCAGCAGCGTATCGGGATGTTGTGAACGACGCGCTCGAACCCGTCGACGACATCAACCATCTGCTGGAATATCTCTCTGAGGAGTTAGGATATCGCCTCGGCGTCTTGACTGACGGTCCGGCGGCAGCCCAGCGAAGCAAACTCGCGCATTTTAGTTGGAGTACGCACTTCGAAGAGATCGTCGTGACCAGCGAACTCGGCGCCCACAAACCCGACTCAGTCACATTCGAGACGATCTGTAAGCGTCTCGATGTCCCACCCGAATCAGCAGTATACGTGGGTGATAAGCCCGAGACCGATATCGCTGGTGCGGCTGCAGTCGGTATGGTCCCAATTCAGGTGCGATACGACGGTGGTCCGGACACACATCCTGACGCTGCTGGGACAGTCCAGCGGTCAGTATTAGTAAACGAACTTCCGGCTGTGCTTCGCGATCTCACTGGAGAGTGATCCAGTCACACGGCTCACAGTGTGCAGCCGTACTTCTATACCGTATCTGATGATTGAATTCACGCCAGCAATGAACACAGATTCATACCCCATATCAGAGGTATCTTCCCCTATTTGTCTACCTGTTCGTTTGTGGACCAAGAGGGCGTCGGTCGATACACTAGCTGAAGGAAGATCTTTGTCAGTACTCTGGATATTTCGGCGTCACGTGTCCACATCTGACCAAGCGGAAGGAACTGTCTCACAGACAATATCTATGGATTGCTACGCTACTCCTGCAGTAGATCGAACAGTCTCACCAGACCGACTCTAGCTCCCAGACTGACAATCCATTCACACTGATGTCGCCGTCAGCCCACACCGTCACTCCGGTAGAATCGGGAGAATCAGTGTAGGCGCGGGTGGTGATCGCGCGCCGGTCGTTCGCGTAGAATTCGAGCATCGACCGATCGACGAACAACCGTAGTCGAAGTGTTTCGTCTTCGAGTCTGAGATCGCCACTGTGGATCAGGGAACTTCGCTCGCTAACGGCTCGCCTCGTCTCGATATCACGCGAACTGTGTTCGCGATGGACAGTCAGCGTCTCCCGGTCGCTGTCGTAGTAACACAGCGTTCGTTCGTCACCGTCCGGATGCTGTTTGCAGATCATTCCGTATCGATCTGCACCATCCGGTTCTATCTCGATGCTGATCTCGAACGTATCGCTCGCGAGGTCCCCAAGTGCAGCGTTAGCGGTCGCTCGATCGCAGTCGTCAAGATCCACCACTTGCTCTTGACGGAGCGTCTGTAGTTCTTCGATGGGTTCGATACCGAGTTCACCGTCGTCCCGGAGAAACAGGTGAAGCGGAAGGCCGGCATTGTGGGCCCATCCCGACTCGTAGTGGTCCTGTTCCGAACGGTTGTCCTGCGCGATCGTAAAGAGGATCGAACGGTCAGTCTGAGGGTCGACGAACCCGCTCGGGCCAGTGAAGTGGAAATCGCCGTAATCGATCAACTGCGGCGTCTCGCTGTCGGGCGTGAACGAACACGTCGCAGGGTCCCACTCACCGATCCAGTAGTAGACTTCGACGTCCGCACCCGGGCCGACGGGGCTGATCAGGAAGACGTACTTCTGAGAGCCGGTCTCGTCTTCACCGAGTGGCAGTAATACTGGCAATTCCCAGACTGGCCCGAGTTCCGGATAGGCTTCGTGGTCACTGCGATAGAGGTGTCCACGGAACTGCCACTCCTCGAAGGTGCGTGAGCTGTAGACGAGTGCTGTCCCACCCTCGCCTTCGACACCAGAGCCGACCAGACAGTACCAGACATCGCCGTCTTTCCAGACGAACGGGTCACGGAAGTCGTTCTCTCGGAGGCCGATACCTTGCGGTTGCTCGATCGCGAGGTCGTCGGCTTTCTCCCACTCAACGAGATCAGGATCGTTCGGATCAGCCGGCGTCGCAGTCGCGACGGCCTGGTCGGGGGACTTCGAGGTATCTCCGGCCGTGTAGAACAGGGTGGGCTCGCCGTTCTCGTCGTAGGTCGCACCGCCGGTCCAGCAGCCGGCAGGATCTACAGCCTCAGCTTCGGGTGCGAGTGCGATCGGAAGGTGTCGCCAGTGAACCATGTCGTCGCTGACCCAGTGCCCCCAGTGGATGTGTCCCCAGTAGGGGCCGCGCGGATTCGCCTGGTAGAACAGGTGGTACTGGCCGTCGTAGTAGATCGGCGCGTGCGGTTCGTTCATCCAGTGCCCCGGTGGGAGTGCGTGATACTCTGGACGATACCGATCGTCTTCGTAGACTGCTGGATCGAGTCCGATCTCGTCCTCAGTCACCGCGGGAAGCGAGCCGTCGTTGGTGTCGAGCCCGTCCTGGTAGGTTTCACGAATCGCGGCTGCAGTGCGAGCCGTGTCGTACACGGACACCTCGTCCAGCACGCCATCGATCATATCCGGATCGAACGGCCCGGTCGGATCGGCTCGCACTGGGTGTTTCCCAAGTTGACAATCGACGTCGGCCACTGCGATCGAGCGAGGAGCGATCGATGTGGATTCGACTTCCGTACCGTCGACGAAGAGCGTGAGTTCTCCCTCGTGCCCGTCGAACGTCGCCGCGACGTGGGCCCATTCGTAGGTATCGAGTGCATGCTCGGCCCACACGCTCACCGTCTCGCTTCCGAGTCCAGCTTTGAATCCGATTGTGCCGTGACGGAAGACGCCGAAGGCAAACCCCTGCTCGGCACTGGGGTCGAACTGGGAAACGATGGGTGAGAGCCGGTCGTCGACGTCCGGATCGAACGCCGAGCGTGCGCCGAACGTCCGCGGTGCGATCCAGGCCTCGACGGTCAGCTGCTCACGGGACGTAGCCAAGAGATCGGGGGCAGTTACCGACGTCGAGTAGCCGTCGAAGAGGAGACCGGTCTCGACGATGCCATCTCGCCACTGGGGATCCATCTCTGGCCGATCCGCCGCGTCGGTGAACACGTAGTCGATCTGGCAGTCGGTCCCGCTGATCGACTCACGTGTAGTCCTGCCGTCGCCTTCGTCAAACGGCCAGTAGGCCACTCGATCGGCTGACTGATCGCGCATGAATTCATCTGGTACCGTCGATCTCTTAAGTGTACTGTTAGCAAGACACACTACGAAGACGGGACGAGTCGTATCGTTGGAAAGTCCGCAAGTCACGGTCACCATGTCAGGGGTGTGGACTTCGTCCCGTCGACTATACTTGACAACCCCAGCAATATAAAGGTATGTGTGTTCTGCACCCGTGGATGAAAAGAGTCGATATGACTACAATACGCGAGAGCAGCGGGAGACACCCAATACAGTACCTTTTGGTCGACACGGTAGTAGATGTCGGGACACGGGTGTCTGGTTGTTCCCGCCAGATAGTATACTATGATAGGTCATTATAAAATTACTGCAATAGAAGATTGCTTCTCGAAATTGAGATCGAACCGTGGGCGGTGCTATCGTACGTCGCTGATCGAATCGAGTTCCCACACCACCATCGATTTGACGGTCACGTCCCCGACGTAGAACAACCGCAGCCCATCAGCGTCGCTCCGTTCGGGATACGCTCTGGTCGTGACCGTCTTTCGGTCGTTGAGAAAACACTCGACCATCGACTTGTCGATGTAGATACGCAGCCGTAGCACACCGTCATCGAGCTCGATGTCGATCGTTTCGTGGATTGAACTGTCCCTCTACAGGCGCTGTCTCAGTGTACGTACGGAAGGTCGTCTCAGTATCCCCGACCCTCGCTCGATACTCCCGAACGAGGTTGCCGTACCGAACAGTGCTCCCGCTGTCATCGTACCACGCTCGAATGAGCGTCCGACGGCTGACCCGTGGTCGAACGTCTTCTGAAGTCACGATTATAATGAGCTTGCATCTCAGAATACATCTTTTTAAATATGCCTCGTCGTGACCGCTGTGTGCCGTCGATCCGTCGTTCGGTGTTCTCTGCGGCCGTGATAACGGGCCGAGTTGTTTTCACGCTGTGTCTGAACGTCGACGACAAATCGTCTCTCTCAGGGACCATTATGGAGTTTCCTCCCTGAATTCAGATTCATCAGTATCAGTAATCCGCTACTCGGCGATTCATGATCCAGATGAAAACGTCTCCGCGGGAGTAATACCCCCAGCCAGCAGACACTTCCACCGTGAGCACGGTTATCTTTACAGCCATATGGTTGTAATCCCGGCTGCACGGAGTATGATCGTATGGGAAAGATGGGGGTGTGTGTCCGCTACCGAGAAGTGTGAGGAAGAACGTAATCTTCATTATTGATGTGGTGTGAATTCAGTATATAATTTTACTTATGGTAGAAATTCTAGGGGTGTGTCAAACGGGCCGTAGTTGCGGGAGAGCGCACCTCACGGCGACGTATCCGAATGTGACGTTCCGAGACGGGCCGACAGGTTCAGACCAGTACAGGAGTTTTCACTCCCTCCGGGAAAATTCAGGGATCGCTGTGATAGCAGGTGTCAGTGGCGGTTCCCCAGCAGCCGTTCGAACGGCAGCCATCGCTTTGTGGACGCTTCAGCAGTCAGAACGAGACGTCGTTACGGCGGCGACACCCGTACAGTATGCCGACGAGCGGGATCAATACAATCCCGAACAGTGCGATATCGATCCGGATCAATACGCCGGCCGCCGAGTCGGGGGAGACGAATGGCACTGTCAGCAGTGCCACGATCAGCATGAGGAGGTCGAAGACGAGCAGCAAGTATAGCGCCGACTGGAACCCACACATGCGTTCCCAGAATCGGGTACGGAATCCGTTCATGCTCGACCTGTCGAAACCGAGCAGCAAAAAAGCGCCGTCTGTCGCGTTATTCCATCTTGGCTTTGGGGTAGCCCAGACGCATCGGCCAGTCCTGAACGGTCGGTGCCTGCATGATCGAACTCTCTTTGTCCGGCCACTCCCAGTCTGCGGTGTCGTAGTACTCCGAAGCCAGGAACAGCAGCCACGGCCCCCAGTAGGCGTCCATCCAGTTCCAGACCCACGCGAGTTCCTGGATCGGCTCGCGCTGTGCTTCCTCGGTCTGAGCGCCCGCCAGTTGGGACAGGAGGTCGTTGATATTGACTTCGCGGAGCGAGCCCTCTGGCTCACCAATCGGTGGGACCCGGACGATGAACTCCTCGGTCGAGTCGCCTTCCCACTCAGTCACTGAATCGACACCCATCGGGTAGGCGGTGATATTCGCCGCTCCGAGCAGCGTTCCCGAGAGCCCTTGGTGGGGAATCGGGACTGACTGGCCGACCCACCAGTTCGTGATGTCGTAGTTGTTGTTCGGAATCGTTTCGCCGCCCCAGGTCGCACCCTCCTGTACGAGGCCTTCCGTCTCGATCCCGAAGTTCGAGAGCAGTTGCGCCCCCGTCTGGGTTCGGTCGCTGTGGAACGGTGCGCCTTTGAACGAGAGCGTGAACTGTTCGCCGTTGGGCTTGTACCACGTGCCGTCCTCACGAGTGAACCCTTCCTCTCGGAGAAGTTCTGCAGCCCGTTCGGTCCCGCCGTCGAAAGCCATGTACTCGTCTTTTCGGTCACCGAGCCATTTGTCGATCAGCTCCGGTGACATGCCAACGGAGAGATTGACCTGTTCTTTGTTCCGGCCGGACAGCGGAAGGTTGCGCATCAGGATGTCGTGATCGGCCTTCCAGACGTTCGAGATGGCCCATCGGACCTTCCGATTGTCGAGTGGCTCACGTCGGCAGTTGAAACAGAACGCCCCACCGCTGTGACTGTAGTAGGTAAGCCCCTCGTAGCGATCAGGGATCTGATTGGCCTGTGGTTCGGTGAACACGACGTTGTGGATCGCGTCGGCCTCGTCGTTTCGCATCGAGCGAATCTTCGACTGTGGCGTGTCGATCGGGAGTCCTTCGACGGTGTCGTATTCGATATCGTCGGCCGTGATGTGGGGGTTGCTGTAGTCGTCTCGCTTTTCGAGCAGGAGCACTGTTTCAGTCGCTTCGGCCGGTTCGAACGGCCCGTTTCCGAGCCCGAGTTCAAGGGCTTCTTCGAGGCCGATCTGGCGCTGTCCGACCTCCTCAAGGATGGCGTTTTTCTCATCGGAATCCGCCCCGTCCATTCGTTCGAGATACTCCCCGAACACGTCGTATTTGAAGTTCCATATGACGGGTGCGTCTCCCATTCCGATCAGGGCGTTTTCGAACATCCGCCTGTTGACCTGCTGGGCGAAGGTGAGCTCGACAGTGTGGTCACCCGCCTGGGTGGCGTCTTCGATGAAGTCCCAGACCGGATCGTTCTCGACCTGCCGCCAGTGCAACTGACCGACGAAGTCTTCGGACGTATACGGATCGCCGTTGATCCACGTCGCCTCGTCGTAGAGAGAGACCGTGAACGTCTCGCCCTGTTCGACAGTCGATGGGTACTCCCAGTCTTCGATCAACAGCGGTTGCCAGCTCTCTTCGCTCTGATACCACTTCGCACCGATCTCGAAGAGGATCTTGTTCAGAACACCGAGGTTGGCACTCGCAAGCGGATTGAAGTTGGCCTGACTCGGCTGGAGTCCGCCCGCTTGCACACTGAGTGAGTTATCTCTCGGTGTTCCACTGTTGCCGTTGCCGTTTCCGTTGCCGTTGCCGTTGCCGTTACCATTGCCACCACTGGTTCCCGGACAGCCGGCGAGTGCAATTGTCCCTGCACCGACCACACCGCGCAGCATATTTCGCCGGGACGCGAGTGGTTGGATACCGTTTCCTGAAGTATCGTCTGACATACGTCCCTACCTCCTTATTCCTATTACTTATTGTTTTGGGTGTTTAGTCATCATTGTTCATCTGTAACCGACGATACTCATCACACGTGATAGTGGTACGCTGTTCGGCCGGTGACCAGCTACAGGGGACAACACCACAATATTTATATTATAGAATGCGGGAATTCAGAGGTATGTCCGAGAGGCCAGCAGAGCGTCCAGACTCCTGTCACCTCGGCCTCCTCACCGATGGAGATCCGAGCGAGGAACAGCTAGCTGCACTGTCTGCGGTCGAATCGATGGCTTCCGTCGAGACAGTGGATCTGTCTTCGATCACGTCGCCTGCAGATTTCGAGCAATACGACGTCCTCTGGTGGCACCGTGCCAGGGCCGACCCACAGCAATCACTCTCTCGCAGGGCCGCAGACGCCATCGAGTCGTTCGCTCACGATGGCGGTGGTCTCTTTTTGAGTCTGTACGCGTTGACGGTCGTTGACGTCCTCGATATCGATCCGCACGTGCCAGACAGGATCGAAGAAACACGAGTCCCGAACCACGAGTGGGGACACCAGCCGGCAGGATTGTTGCAGCGATCTCGGTTCGGTGAGTCTGTCGTGTTCGGGCAAACCGACGGACTGCGGGTTCATACCCAGCCATCTGAGAGCGAATCCGCCCCGAAGATCGCCTACGAGAAGCTTGTGCCACGCTACGGCGACGTCCTCGCGAGCGCCGTCGTCGGCGAGGACGACCGGCCGAGCCAGAACACGGTCGTCGCCTGGAATCACGGCGCTGGCCGGGTCCTCGGCGTCGGGCAACACTTCGTGTTCACGGAGGTGTCGGCGTCAGTCCGCGAGACTGTCGAGTCACTTCTCGCTGGCTTTGTCGCGTATCTCGATGGGGCCGACGCACCCAGGATTACTGGCCGACCGAAGTCGGGGTCGGAACTCGACTCGATTCGGGCAGCACTGGACCGCTCGGATCACAACCGTCCAACCTACCACTTCGCGCCACCGGCGAACTGGCTGAACGATCCCAACGGGCTGATCCAGTGGAACGGTACCTACCACCTCTTCTATCAGTACAACCCCGCCGGTCCGTATCACGGCTCGATCCACTGGGGGCACGCAGTCAGCGAGGATCTGGTTCACTGGGAAGATCGGCCAGTTGCGCTGACGCCCGATCCGGGCGGCCCCGACGAACACGGCTGCTGGTCGGGGTGTGCTGTCGAGGCCGATGGAACCCCGACGTTGGTCTATACCGGTGGCAGCGGCGGTGACCAGCTCCCGTGTCTGGCGCGAGCGAGCACAGACAGTCTCGACGACTGGGAGAAATATCCACAGAATCCCGTCATCAAGGACCCACCACCAGCGGATCTCGACATCCTCTCGAACGAACACTGGAACGCGGAGTTTCGCGATCACGACGTCTGGTTCGAAGACGGAATCTGGTACCACCTCATCGGCTCCGGGATCACTGGAGAGGGGGGCACAGCGCTCCTGTACACTGGAGAGACGCTCACCGACTGGGAGTTCGTCGGCCCGGCTCTCGTCGGGGATCAAACCGAACACGGCGGCATGTGGGAGTGTCCCGAACTACTCCGATTCGCGGACTGTGACGTCCTGCAGGTCTCGAACTACGACAAGGTCGTCTATTTCACCGGCGAGTTCGACGGCGAGGTGTTCGAGCGACAGCACAGCGGTGTCGTCGACCACGGCAACTACTACGCCGCACAGACCATGACCGACGACGACGGGCGCGCGCTCTCGTGGGGCTGGATACGCGAGGACCGTGACGGGTCTGCCCAGTGGAACGTCGGCTGGTCGGGCGTCATGTCGGTCCCCAGGGAGTTTTCCGTCGACGATGGTCGACCTGTGATCGAGCCTGCAGCGGAGTTGAGCCAGCTCCGGAACACTCGTCAATCGATCACAGACACGACGCTCACGCCCGAGTCAGAGGACCCTCTCGCGGACGTTTCGGGCACAGCCATCGAGGTCGACGTGACCGTCGAGTTAGAAGACGCCGACGCGTTCGAACTCGTTCTCAGGGAGTCGCCCGACGAAGCAGAGCGCACACCGATCCGGTACACGAGCGACGGCGAACTGGTCGTCGATCGCGAGCGATCCAGTCTGGCTGCAAGCGTAACGGAAACGCCACAGACGATCGAGGACGTCTCGACAGACGATGGACGTGTCCACTTGCGAATCTTCCTCGATGGCTCGGTCGTCGAGGTGTTTGCCAACAGCCGAACGAGCCTGAGCAGTCGGCTCTATCCCACGCGCGAAGACAGTACTGGACTCGCCTGTGTTGCTGTCGGTGGGTCTGTGCGGATCCACGACTGCCAGGTCTACGCGATGGATAGTGCGTTCGAGAATCGCCCGGAAACAGAATCGACGACTGCAGTTCGATAGATCCGACAATGCCAACGAGACCAACAGCCGCCTCCGTACTCACTCCCCCAGGAGAACTAGATGAAAAACCGCCATCTATATACGATTGTAATAGAGTGTTTCGAACGACTTCCAAACAAATCACTACCCGAGTGAAAAATCCGGAGACAGGAGACTACATATGAATTACTTCATCAAACGACTCGGTAGATCCGGCATCACACTGTTTCTGGTGGTTGCCATCACCTTCGTCCTGACACGGTTGATGCCGGGTGGACCAGTCGCAACGATGCGTGCTCGATTACGCCGGCAAAACCCAACGATGACGACAGAGCAGATCAACCAGCAGGTGCAGGCTGCCGTGGGCGTCCGTCCCGATTCACCACTCTACGTCCAGTTCTACAACTACGTGACGGGGGTCTTTCAGGGCGACTTCGGCGAATCGATCGTGCTGTCACCGGGGACGCCAGTGATGGACATGTACGTGAATGCGATCCCGTGGACGCTGTTTGTCCTCGGGATGGCAACGGTGATCACGTTCGCGATCTCGGTGACGCTCGGAGCGTTGCTCGCCTACAAGGAGGGGAGCAAGATCGACGTCGGCCTGAGTTCGGTCTCGATCATCCTGAACTCGATTCCCTACTACGTCGCAGCGATCGTCCTCATCGGCGTCTTCGCGACCTGGCTAGACTTACTTCCGTTCCAGGGGAACCGATCGTTAGAGACGACACCCGGGTTCAACGTTCCGTTCATGATCGACGTGCTTCGGCACGCGATACTCCCGATGATCTCAGTCATCATTACCGGATTCGGTGCACAGATGCTGGGCATGCGGAGCAACAGTATCCGCGTCCTCGGTGAAGACTACATTCGGGTCGCTCGCTTGCGGATGTTGCCGACGAACCGGATCGCAACCAGATACGTCGCCCGGAACGCGATCTTGCCGATCTACACCGGCTTCATCATCAGTATCGGATTCATCCTGGGCGGGTCGGTCATCCTCGAAGAGATCTTTAGGTATCCCGGAGTCGGGAGACAGTTCTTCGCTGCAGCGTCCCAGCGAGATTATCCTGTCATGATGGGGGGATTCCTCCTCATCTCCTTCGCCGTCGTGATCGCAGTGTTCATCGCAGACCTCACCTACGGACTGATCGATCCGCGCGCCAGCACGGGGGATGACAATGAAGCCTACTGACGAGGACCGAACGCCGATGACCGGCGACCCCAACGCGACACGGACCGACGGCGGGACGCCGGAGATTCCACTCACCAGTGTCTCTGCGGAAAGCGTCACTCGTCGGGATCGTCTCAAAGATTCGCTCGCGAATCACTGGGAGACGTTCCTCCTGGCCTGGTCTGACTGGCGGTTCAAGGTCGGCCTGCTGATCATGGTCGGCTACGTTCTGCTCGGAACGCTGGGCGTCTATCTCGTCGACGAACCGAGTTTCTACGACGGCGGGAAGTGGGACCAGCCGTTCCAGGGTGGTGAGAACCTCCTCGGAACGAACCAGCACGGTGAGAGCATCCTCGGGAGCCTCATCCACTCGACGCCGGACATGCTGTTGATGCTGCTCAGTGGTGCGGTATTCGCGACCGGCGTCGCCGCGTTGATCGGCATCCTCGCCGGCTACAAGGGCGGGCGCGTCGACTCGGTACTGACGACGTTGACCGACACCGCGATGATGATCCCCGGGCTTCCGCTGATAATCCTGATCGCCGCGATCTGGAACCCGACGAATCCGATCGTCGTCGGGATTCTCGTCTCGATCAACGCCTGGGCCGGCGTTGCCCGCTCGTTGCGGTCACAGGTGCTGACGATTCGCGAAGAGTCCTACGTTGAGGCGTCCCGGATCATGGGGTCCGGGTCGCTGTCGATCATGCGCCGCGACATCACGCCGCAGCTGCTGCCGTTGATCCTGATCAACTTCGTCATGTCCGGGCGCGGTGTCATCTTCAACTCCGTGGCGCTGTATTTCCTGGGTATCCTCCCGATCACCCAGGCGCAGAACTGGGGCGTCATGCTCAACGAGGCCTACACGGCCGGCGCTGTGACGTCACCGGAACTGTTCTATACGCTGTTCTTCCCGCTAGTGACGATCGTGCTGCTCTCGTGGAGCCTGATCATGCTCTCGCAGGGACTCGACCGCGTCGTCAACGTCCGTGCACGAGCGCGACACGAGGGGACAACGCGCGAGGGTGGACAGGTCGGTGAAGCGGGCGATGCAACGGAAGGAGGGTAACACGAATGAGCAACACCTACGATGATCGATCGACAGGCACAGACTGGTTCGAAGACGGCGAGGCTACCGAGAGCGCTGCAACCGAGACTCCGGGTGAGCCGATCATGGAAGTCCGGGACGCATCCGTGACCTTCGACATGGATCGCGGGGTCTCCCGGGTGCTGAACGACGTCTCGCTCGACGTCCGGGAGAACGAGATTCTGGGCGTCGTCGGCGAGTCCGGCAGCGGAAAGTCGATGTTCGCCTCGGCGCTGCTCAACGCCGTCCCGGAACCGGGGATCCTCGGTGGTGAGGTGCTCTATCACCCAGAGGACGGCGATCCGGTCGATCTGGTGAACGCCGATCACGACGTGATGAAACGGTATCGGTGGAAGGAGATCGCGATGGTCTTCCAGGGTGCGATGAGTTCGTTCAACCCGACCCAGAGTATCGGCGCACACTTCCGGGAGACGATCAAGGCACACAACTACGATCTCAGAGACGGGATGGACCACGCCCGAGACCTCCTCGAACAACTCCATCTCGACGCCGATCGCGTGCTGAATTCCTATCCGCACGAACTGAGCGGTGGGATGCAACAGCGAGCCCTGATCGCGCTGTCGCTCGTGTTGAAGCCCCGCGTACTGGTGATGGACGAGCCAACGGCTGCCCTGGACCTGCTGATGCAGCGATCTATTCTGGGGCTGCTCGAAAATCTGCAGGAAGAGTACGACCTGACTGTCGTGTTCATCACGCACGACCTCCCGCTCGTGGCTGGTCTCGCCGACCGGCTGGCAGTCATGTACGCCTTCGAGATGGCCGAAGTCGGACCCGCAGATGACATCGTCACGGATCCGACCCACCCGTATACGCGAGCCCTCCTCAACTCCGTGCCGAACTTGCAGACGCCGCTCGACGAGATGGAAGCGATCGAGGGCTCCGCACCGGATCCGGTCGGTGATCATACTGGTTGTCAGTATGCCGATCGCTGCCCGCTTGCCACCAGCGAGTGTCGCAACGTCGACCCGCACTTCGAGACCGTTGGTGAAGACCATCAGGCGGCGTGTTTCCACTGGCGAGAGTCCCGCGAGGAGATCCCGCTCGCCCTCGAAGAAGACCTCGGCGACTCGGCGCTCGCGGACATCCGTGGCTCACAGTCGGCCGAGTCGGTCGTCAGCCTGAACGACGTCGACGTCCACTTCGAGAAGCAGAGTGGCCTGCTGGACAAACTCAGAGGAAAATCAGAGACGGTCTACGCCGTCGACGACACCGATCTGGACATCTACGAGAACGACGTCGTCGCGCTTGTCGGGGAATCAGGGTGTGGGAAGACGACGCTCGGGAAGACTGCGATCGGCGTTCAGCGGCCGACTGACGGGACTGTCGACTACCGTGGACAAGACCTCTGGGCGGCCAGAGACGACGGCGCGGGTGAGATTCCGTGGTCGGACATCCGCCAGTCGCTACAGATCATCCATCAGGACCCCGGCTCGGCACTGAATCCGAACATGAGCGTTCACGAAACGCTGTCGGTCCCGCTAAAGAACGCACAGCCCGATCTCTCGTTCAAAGACCGCCGCAAACGCATCCTCGGGATGCTGGAGTACGTCGGACTGACGCCACCGGAGGACTACGCAGATCGCTATCCACACCAGCTCTCGGGCGGCGAGAAACAGCGTGTGGCGCTCATCCGGGCGCTGTTCATGAACCCGGATCTCATATTGGCCGACGAGGCCGTCTCCGCCCTGGACGTCTCCCTGCGGGTCGAGATGATGGACCTGATGCTGGAGTTGCAAGACCGGTTCAACACCTCGTATCTGTTCATCTCACACAACCTGGAGAACGCCCGTTATCTCGCCGGGAAGGTCGATGGCCGGATCGGCGTGATGTACCTGGGCAATATCGTCGAGATCGGGCCGGCCGAGAAGATGATCAACGATCCAGAACACCCCTACACCAAGATCCTCCGGTGGTCGACCGCGGAACTCGATCCCGATGAAGCCGCCGAAGACCCGCCCATCCGCGGGATCGACATCCCCGATCCCGTCGATCCTCCGAGCGGGTGCCCCTTCCAGACGCGGTGCCCGAAAGCCCGCGAGCACTGTACCGAAGAGTTCCCCGAACTCGAGGACGACGGCGAGCACGCGGTCGCGTGCTTCCGCGAGCGAGACAGGGATCACCCCTACTGGGACAGCGACCCGGTCGAAGACTACGAGGTCAAAGCCGACATCTTCGGCCCCGACGTGCCGCCAGCACAGCGCGGCGACGAGTCGACGACCGCCGACGACTGAGTCGTCGAGTCAGTGCTCGATTACTCACACCGACGGCGGCCTCACTATTCACCTGGGTCTGATTTCACGCTGGTTCTGAATCCTCGAAGACCGACAGGTAGAACCCGAGGCTCACGACACCGGCCAGGAAGGTGCTGGCCGCGACGAAGAAGTAGAGGTGCTGGACGCCCACGAGGTCGACGAGGCGACCGCCGAGAAGCTGGCCGACGATCCGACCGGAACCCAGACCGAGCGCGGCAACGACCGCCTGGCTCGTCGACGCCAGACTCTCCGGTGCGAGGTCGTGTGCGAGGTTCACCGAGGCCAGCCCGAACAGGGCGATCGCGACACCGTGGATGATCTGAATCCCGAAGATCACGGGCAGCAATCCCGTGAGTGCGTAGACGAGAAACGAACCCGTGTACGCGCCGGCGCCGATCGACAGCTGTTCGCGGTGGCCGAGGCCGAGTCGCGCCGCACCGAGGAAGACGACTGCCTCGGCGACGGTTCGGACGAGCCAGGCGGCGCCCGTCATGCTGTCGCCGGCGTCGATGGCCCGCATGTACACCGAGAAGAACGAGCCGCCCGCGGCCGATGCAGCGCCGATCAGGACCGCGACCGCGAGCAACAGGATGAACTGGCGATTCTTCACGAGCGCAATCCCTTCGCGTCGAAGGTCTGGTGCGATGTCAGCGTCGGGTCGCTCGAGTCCGCGAAGCGTGAGGACGAAGACGACCATCCCGACGACGTAGACGTAGAAGATCAACGGCGTCCCGAACCACTCGATCAGCCAGCCGAGTGCGAGGATACCGACGCCGAAGGCGATGCTCCCGAACGCTCTGACGTTCCCGTAGTCCAGACCCGAAGAGAGGACCATCGAATCGGCGAGTGGATGGATCGGCGATCGAAACGCCGAGAACACGACTGAGGCGAGGATGAACACGAGAAACGGGCTCGCGACGTACATCCCGGCCGGATACAGGAGCGCTGCGAGTGCCGACCCGACCGCACCGATCGCCAGCGCCGCCTTCGTCCGCCCGTACCGGTCGGCAGCGACGCCCCAGACCGGCTGGGCAGCCATCCCGGAGGCGACCAGTACTGCGCCGATGATCCCCATCTGCGAGCCGGACAGCCCCGCGTCTTCGAGGAAGACGTTCCGGAAGGCAGCGACGCCGTTGCCGGATGCGAACAGGACGAAATACAGCAGCTGGTACTGCCGCTTCTCGGTGAGCACTAGGTTATCTCTCACGCGAGTCGAGTTTCAATCTGTCGTCTCGACGGTCTCCGCCCGGCCGACCGCCGCGATGCGGACGGCCGGAAGGATTTTGTCCGCTCTGGTTCACGACTCGAACGAGATGCCAGACAGTAGTGTAACGTACACCCAGCTTGGATCGACAGGCCTCGAAGTCTCTCGTCTCTGTCTCGGGTCGATGAACTTCGGGTCCGAGGCCGAATGGATGATGAACGACCGCGAAGCGAGCATCGAATTGATCCAGCAGGCGATCGACGCAGGTATCAACTTCATCGACACAGCCAATACCTACTCGAATGGAGAGAGCGAGGAAATCGTCGGTGAGGCTGTCTCGACGTACGATCGTGAACAGCTCGTTCTCGCCACGAAAGTCTATTTCCCCGCGGTAGATGAGCCGGGGCCAAACCAACAGGGACTCTCACGGAAACATATCTTCGAGCAAATTGAAAACAGCCTAGCGAACCTCGGAACGGACTACGTCGACCTCTACCAGATTCATCGGTGGGACGAGAACACGCCGATCGAGGAGACACTCTCCGCACTGGATGCGTTGGTTGATGCCGGAAAAGTTCGATACATCGGCGCGAGTACCATGGCTTCCTGGCGATTGATGGACGCGTTGAAAACGAGCGATATCGAGAATTACGACCGGTTTGTGAGCGTTCAACCGGAGTACAGTCTGATCAAGCGCCACGAAGAGGAGAACCTGCTTCCAGTTGCTGACGAGCAAGACCTGGGTGTCATCACCTGGTCGCCGCTGGCTGGCGGGTTTCTGAGCGGAAAGTACACGCGTGAAGAGGCACCCGAAGGGAGCCGTCTTGCCAAAGAAGGCGTATCACCATCGGAAGCCTTCTCCGCCGAGGAATGGTCCGTTCTAGATGAACTTCGGGCGATCGCGCGCGACCACGATGCAACGCCGGCACAGATTAGCCTGGCCTGGCAGTTGAACAAAGACATCGTAACCGCGCCGATCATCGGTCCGCGGACCCCCGATCATCTAGAAACTGCGCTCGGTGCGCACGACATCTCACTCAGTGCTGCTGAAATCGACCGACTGGAAGCACCTATTGACCCTTCGTGGTCAAGAGAGCTCACCTGACTCCTCAACATTGATATGGGATGATCCACAACGTGTGTGTAGAGATCAGATGTCGTCCCAACTTTCGACACGATTGCAGCGCGATAGCGATTCGGTCATCGATCGGCTCAAGTTCGCCCTTTCAGAGCATCGACTCGTCGTCTACGGAGCGCTCGGCATCTTCGGTGTCTGGATGTCCGGATACGTCGTAGATATACTCGCTGGCCCATACAGCGAGTCGACGGAACTCGCACACACGGTTTCGGGGTTGTTGGGTGCAGCTGCGATGGTCCTCGCTCTTTGCGGCCTGTTCGTCCTGTTGCTCTGGGGCGGACTGATCGTCTCGAATCGACGATCCTAGCGGGCGGCTGGTTGCTCTTCACGGCTCGCGTACGTCTCGAGAAAGCGCTGGAGTTCCTCGAACGACGGCGGCTCCTGGTACTGTTTGAAATACCCACCGAGGGCGCTCCCGAGAACGAGCGTGCTCGCGTCAGAGACACCCTCTGCCAGCCCGAGCGCCAGTCCCGCAGTGAAGTGGTCTTCGAACGTTCCCTCTTCAGCGGGGTCGGTGATCCGGGGGGCTCGAATCCGGAAGGAGTTGTCAGCACTCGCGAGTGTGGATTCCCGCGACGCAGTGATCGCGAGACGAGAGACGCCGATGACGTCGCGCAACGCTTCCGCTCGAGAGGGCAGGGACTGTTGGCCGCTCGAACTATCCAGAAGGACGTCACTGAGATTGTCGCTCTGTTCACCGGTCGTGACGACGGTGACGGGGATCCGGTTGTCGAGCGCACTGAGCGATTCGAGATCCGAGCGGAGCGTCGTCTCCCTGAGACGGCCGATTTCGTTCGCGAGCACGAGGACGTCGCTCGGCGGTGAGTCGAGTCTCGGATAGACCTGTTGACCGAGGCCCTCCCAGATCGTCGAGATTTCGGGAATCAACGGCCACCCACCGATGCTCACGATATCGATCTCTTCGAGATAGGAGACCATGTCGTCGAGCGGGACGTATTCACAGAGTGTCTCCCAGTTGAGTGCCTGGTGTTTCCGAGACTCGGTGAAGAGGAACTTCCCGTCTTCGAATTGCACGTACTCCGTCACCGTTGGTTGACCGAGGCTGAGCAGGTCTGCATCCGGAAAGGCGTCCTCGAACTCCGCTTGGATCGGTTGCCCGAAGTATCCCAACAATCGCAAGTCGTATCCGATCTCTGTGAGGACCTGTCCGGCATGGGCCGTATGGCCCCCCGGTAATCGCTTGCTCTCGACCCATTCGAATTGCAACGTCTTCTCGGTCGAAGACGCGTGAGCGAACATCTCACGAACGGTATCGAAGTCTTCGATCTCGTCGTACATCCGTGGGCTCTTTCGCTCACCGACGAGTTGGCGGATGTGGTCGATGTAGCCGTCAAAGCCGACGACCGCTCCGATGGTCGACGGTTCTGCTGGGAGCTCAGAGAGGCAGGTCTCGACGTGTGCGTGTGTCTGTTCGTCGAGCACATCAGACTCCCAGTCGGGATGTTGCTTCAGGTCGATCTGATGAGCCTTGTAATCTTCGTGCTGTGATTTCCATCCCCCGACTGTGACGACCTGTCCGCTGGCACCATCGACTGAGTCGGGTGCGATCTCGATATACGCCTGTTCGTCGAAATCCGTATAATAGAAGCCCGAAAGCGTCCCACTGAGAGTGACTTGCTCGCCAGAGACGTTGTCGTATCCTTCGAAGGTTACCTGCAGTGACTCCATCGGAGTCTCCCGTGTCAACACTCGCAGGTCGGCAAGACAGTCCCGGAGGCGGAAATATCGCGACGGCAAATCGGGCGATGATTGCTCGGAATCGATGTTGACAGGGTAGCCGAGCGGCCAGATCGAATCAGAGAGGAACCGATCGAACAGAAACGCCAGTTCCGTGTCAGTGACGTAAAATCCTTCCTGCGTCTGTGTCTTGGGTGCGTTGGGCCAAAAGAACCCACTCTCGCGATCGATACTCAGTACGAACGGCTCGCTCCGGGGCGTGCCGCGGACGTGGTCTGCGACCGATTCGACGGGATGGGTGAGCGAGATCGCGCCGTCCTCGATCGTGTGTTCGTCGAGGTTCGAGATCACGAGCCGAACCTGAACGTCCCCCAGTGAGAGCAACTCGTCTTCGAACTGATTGAGGCGCTCGAAAGAGGTCAGCAAGAAAACCGTGTTCTCTGCGGAGAGCAACAGTTCGGAGACGTACTTTTCGATCGTCGAGTGGTTCTTGAACTGGGCGACACCGCTCTCGATGTCCGAGACTGTCTTGTGGAGTTCCTCGAGGCGGGTCTGGACCTGTTCGATCTGCTGTTGGATCGGCCCCAATGTCTTCGTGGGCTCGATCGCATAGGCTTTCTTCGGGTAGCTGTCGTCCAACTCGACGAATCCCTGTTCACGCAGATCTTCGACGATGTCGTACACCCGCTGTTTCGGGACCTGGCTCGCGTCGGCGATCTCCTTCATCGACTGTTTCCCGTTTCGTATCAACGCGAGATAGACCTGCGACTCGTAGGCAGACATATCGATATTCTGCTGTAGTGACTCCCGGATCGCAGACTCGCTCAACTCGTCGGGGTCGCTCATATACCCTTTCACACTCCCCGAGAGTAAAGTATTTCGTGGCGACGGCGAGGCAAGCAACCCATCCAGAGCGAGTTCGAAGGTGGCCCGGTTCAGCCGATCTCGATCGTCTTACATTCGGTATCACTCCCCCAGACAACTGAGGACATTGAATTTATATTTCAGTATTCAAATAGATATGCAGAAGGATAGAATATATTGTAAGACTGGAAACGAGTATATTGTGACGATCGGTCGATCAACCCCCATATTTCTAGAGAAGAATTATTATCAGCGGCAGAATCGCATGTTTCGCTATTATATCGGAGTGTTACAGTAAAATTCTAATATTCTATGGGGATTAAAGGGATACAACGATGTCGAGATCGGATCCGGAAAGTGGACCATTAAATTCCCCTTGAAAAGCCGTAAAAGTGTACTAAACGCAATTCGATCATTTCGTCCTTCTCAGATCTGGATCGGTTTTCATGCTCAGTTGTAGCGACAATATTTCGATTTAGAACGGTTCAAGTAAGATTTCCATTATATATGTGTAAGTGATATAGAGGGGAGTTATATGGCCTCGCCGACTTGTGCGAAGATTTGGTTACAGTGGTGTCAGTGAACTACCCCACCCTATCGCTCGCGTACCCCGCGACTTCAGTCGTGGGTCGATGACTCACCCTCGGCGAGTCGGCCGCCTGCGAAGCCGCCCAGTGCACCGAGCCCGGCACCGTAGGCACTGAGCACCAGGAGTCCGAAGAACATCCCCGCGACGACAACGAAACCGAGGCCGGCTTCCTGGATTGTGGCGAACCCAGAATACAGG
>Ga0207718_100477_pt1 | contig 35416 bp, 29 predicted proteins | sample A23M2SouthBayCA_FD_187749 | JGI IMG/M metagenome (GOLD analysis project Ga0207718, IMG submission 187749) | Aerobic enrichment media microbial communities from Eden Landing Ponds, California, USA - A23 M2 (SPAdes) | ecosystem: Environmental > Aquatic > Marine > Unclassified | place: Emeryville... | reverse complement strand
GGCGATTGGAAACGAGACGACGGGACGATGTGGTGTGAGTAGTGCGGGCCTAGCGGCCCGGTCGTCGTCGTCGCGGGGAAAATCGAGTGACGGACCCCGGACTCACCGCCGCCGGCGAGTCCTCGACGTGGGTCCGCGTCATGTACTCGATGGTAACCACAGTTCCGTACTAAAAGGTTCCGAAGCGGCCGCGTGCCGTTTCTTCGGGCCGTTCCGTCAGACCCCGTAGTCGGCGACGTTTGCCTCGTCGTCGGCCCCACCGTCGCTACCGGTTTCGTCGTCTCGCTCGCCGCCGTCCTGGTTTCCGTTCCCGCGGTCGTCGCCGCTCTGGTTCCCGTTCCCGCGGTCGTCGCCCTGGCTCCCGTTCTCGGTTTCGTTTCCGCTACGGTTCTCGCCGCGGTCACCGGGACCGGTGTCGGTCGGCTGTTGGCTCCTGTCGTCACCGGTGCCGGATGATCCTGTTCCGTTGCCGGCCTGGCCCTCGTTCGGGTTGTTGGCCGGCCCGGTCTCGTTTTCGTTCGGGTTGTTGGCCGGCCCGGTCTCGTTGCCCGGTGGGCCAGCGTCGTCGGGGCCGCGCTGTTCGTCCGACCGACCGGGGGCGTCGGTCTCGTTCGACTGTCCTGGTGGGTCGTCCTCACCGGACTGACCAGGCGCTTCCTCCTCGCCGGACTGCCCAGGCGGCCCGTCTTCACCGGACTGCCCAGGCGCTTCCTCCTCGCCGGACTGACCTGGTGGCCCGCCCTCACCGGGCGAATCGCCGTTTCCCGGCGGTCCGCGCGTCTCGTTGGCGAAGTCGGGCGGGCCCGCGTCGGCCGGTCGGCCGACGTTTTTGCCCGCGACGCCGCGTGCGATATCGGCGACTTCCGGACCAGTGAGGTTCCGCGCTCTCGACTTGAGCGTCCGGATCGCACTCGCGTTGACACCCTGATCCTGGAGCGCCTGCTCGGGGAGGTCACGGGCGACCTGTTCGGTCTGGTTGGTCAGTCGCTGGAGTGCGCGCTGCTCGGCGTAGAGTTTCGCGAGGCGGGCCCGGTACTGACCGGTCGAGAGCGTGCCGTTCTCGTGGGCTTGCTCCAGTTCCGCCCGTTCGGCGTCGAGTTCGTCGAGTCGCGCTTGCAGGCCGTCGGCTTGCATGCCGACGACGCGGGCTTTCGCAGTCGACGAGTTCGCGGCCGCGACCCGCTGTCCGAACGCACGTACCGCCACCTCGCTCTCGACTGCGGCCTGTTCGGCACCCACGACGCCGGCCATGCGTTCACCCGGTGCCATCCCGGTCTCGTTCCCGGCGGTGTCGTTCACGGGGGTCGCCTGGGCGGCGGGACCGGACCCGACGCTGGCGACGACCGGCGCCGCGCCGGCCAGACTCGCCACGACTACGACCACCGCGACGACTGCGACGGTATCGGCCATCTCACTTCCCCGTTATCGGTCTATCCTCATATAAACCACAGACTCCTAACCTCGATCAAGCCCGATTAAACCGGATTAATCTTCCCGCTCAATCGCATCTACTGGGCATATTCCGGTGTTTCGGCCATTCGACCCCCCGTCCATCCCTGACTATCGGCATACTGACCGTATCAGAGCGGCAGTTCCGAGGTTCAGTCTGCAGTTCGTGAATACCAGCCAGATTCTACTGTATGTCCCTTCAGGATCGGTTCTTCTAATCCGATCGTGACACCGAGCGCAGGTCGTTGTCCTTGCTGTTTTTTCTTCCCACTTCGTCAGCGATCAACGTTTTGTTATCCAGTATTACCTGGTCATCGTACTCGGTGTACTGGTGGCAAGCAACGTCGTGGGCTACACTTCTGGTCTCGAGTTCTGGATTCTCCAGTTCACAGATCGACCTGAAGACGCTCCCCAAGAGTTCGGTCGCCTGGTCGTAGAGTTCATCACTGATGTGTCCGCATGCGGTATCTACGACTTCGTTCACCCGTGGGTCTCGTGTCTCGATCGGGATATCGTAGTGTTTCTTGACGGTCTCGATCCGCTCTATCTGGTTCAGGTCTTCCCAGGACCCCGAGGCGATCAACCCGGCGGTCTCCGCCACTGTCCGGATGTTGTCGATATCGACAGTTCCGCTCTCTAACTCCTGTCGCAGATTCATTATACTCCGCCACGACTGTTGTTCGATATCGATATCGGGGGGCTGGATGACCGCCTGACAGCGCGTTCTGAATCGACATCCTGTGGGTGGATCACGCGGTGACGGAACGTTCCCGGGCAGTACGGCCTTGTCCCGCGTCTTTTCTTCCGGTTCTGCGATAGAGATGTTCTCGAGTAGCGCCTGCGTGTACGGGTGTTCGGGGTCCTGGAACATCGCGTCGGCCGGCCCGATCTCGACTATCTGTCCAAGATACATGACTGCGACTCTGTCGCATATGTGTCTGATAACGGATAGGTTGTGTGATATGAAGAGATACGTAAGCCCGAATTCGGACTGCAAGTCGGTAAGGAGATTCAGAATCTGTGCCTGGACACTCACGTCGAGTGCGCTCACTGGCTCGTCCAGCACGATGAAATCCGGATTCAGGGCCAGTGCACGGGCGATCCCGATGCGCTGACACTGTCCACCGGAGAACTCGTGGACGTATCGGTCGACGTACTCGGTCGATAACCCGACCTTCTCTAGCAGTTCACAGACCCGCTCCTCGCGTTCCGCATCGTCACCGATGTCGTGTACCTCGAGCGGTTCCGCGATCACGTCCCTGATCGTCATACGCGGGTTGATACTACTGAAGGAGTCCTGAAACAGGAACTGTGCGTTTCTCCTGAATGTCTTCAGCTCCCTTCTGTTCATCCCGAGAATATCTTCACCGTTGTACTCGATCCGGCCGCCCGTCGGCTCCTGGAGTCTGAGGACTGTTTCGCCGACAGTAGACTTCCCACAGCCGCTCTCTCCGACCAGGCCGAGCGTTTCGCCGGCAGAGATATCGAACGAGACGCCGTCGACTGCTCGAACCGGGTCCGGTTCGGTCTGGAGTATTCGGTCGAGTATCGACCGTTCGTTGTCGTAGTATTTTTCCAATCCCTTCACACGAATCAACGGCTCACCGCCGGTATCGTGGTTTTTCTTTGTCTCAGTCATATCATTGCCGCCGTTGCTGTTTGCGGTCGCCGTGCTGTTTCTGGTCGGCCAGGTAGCATTTCGTCTCGTGTGCCTCGTCGACATCGTAGACCGGTGGGTCTTCGGCGCAGATGTCCATGGCCTGTGGACATCGCTCGGCGAAGTTACAGCCGGTCGGCATCTTCCGGTCGATCAGGTCCGGGACCTGCCCAGGCATCGGTTCGAGTCGCTCACCGGTGGCAGTTGTACTGGGGTCGCTCTGGAGTAATCCGTGCGTGTATGGGTGTACAGACCGTTCGAATATGTCTGTGAGGCCCCCTTTCTCGACGAGTTCACCCGCATACATCACACCGATATAATCGCAGGTACGAGCGATCACACCGAGATTGTGCGTGATGAGGACGATAGACATACCCGTCTCGGAGCGAATGGCTGCCAGTTTTTCCAGTATCTGTGACTGAATCGTCACGTCAAGTGCCGTTGTCGGTTCGTCTGCGATGAGGAGGTCGGGGTCACACGCGAGAGCCTGTGCGATCATCCCGCGCTGTAGCATCCCGCCCGAGAACTGGTGTGGATACTCGTCCGCTCGCGAAACGGGGTCCGGCATGTCGACGAGTTCGAGGAGCTCTATCGCTCTCTCGTAACTCTCGTCGGAGACGAACCCGCCACGGATCGAAAAGCTGTCTCTGAGGAAATCCCAGAAGCTGTATTTCAGATCTCCGAGGGAGTCGAGGTTCTCGTCGATCCGTTTGCGGACCTCGACGGCCTCCGCGATCTGTTCCCCGATAGTGTAGCTCTTGTTGAAGCTCTCTTTCGGGTCCTGGAAGATCATACTGAAGTACTTACCCCTCAGAACTTTGGTAATATCTGGGGGGAGCTTCCGGATGTTTATCCGGTTGCCGTCGACCGCTTCTGGGTACGATCCTGCCAGTATCTGTGCGAGTTCCTGATTCCTGTACCAGATCTTGCCACCGGTAATCTCGCCAGGTGACTGGATGATATCTATCAGTGAGCGCGCTGTAACGCTTTTTCCGGACCCGCTTTCGCCAACGATCCCGAAGACTTCCTCTCTCCCGACTTCGAAACTCACACCGTTGACGGCGTTAACTTCGCCTTCGTCCGTGAAGTACGTCGTCGAGAGGTCCGATACTTGCAACAAGTTGTCTTTCTTTTGAACCATCTGTGTCAGTTAGCACCCTCATTGAGGTTCGGGTCCACCGCGTCCCGGAGCCAGTCTCCGAGGAAGTTCAACGCCAGAACGAGGAACACGATACAGAATCCCGGCATGCTCGCTACCCACCACGCCGACGCGAGGTAATCTCTGCCGGTCGCTATGTCCCGGCCCCAGGAGAACTCCGCACCGGAGAAGCCGAGAAAGGCCAGTGAACTCTCTAGAAGGATCGCGAACCCGATACGGAGCGTTGCGAGCACGAGGACGGACGAGAAACTGTTGGGAATCACGTGCCTGAGAAGGATGTGTGGACTCGAACTACCGATGCTCTTCGACGCTCTCACGTAGTTCTCTTCGGAGACGCTGAGCGCCTCACTCCGGGCGACGCGGGCGAACGTCGTCCAGCTGGTGACAGACAGCGCAAAGATAATCCCCCCGGGCAAGATAAACGATTCCGGCATCGAAGACCCGCCTATCCCGGTAGCGACGAACGGGTCAGGGATTTCGACTTGCAGCGGGCCGATCAGCCCGAAGATCGTCACCGCGACCATGAGACTGGGGATCGTAATGAACACGTCTGTTATCCGCATCATGACGTCGTCGAGCCGGCCACTATTGTAACCCGCGAGCATCCCCACAGTCGTCCCGATGGCCGTCGCTGCGGCAATGCTGAGGATCCCCACCAGCACGGAGATCCGGGCACCGTAGATGAGCCGGGACAGCATATCCCTTCCCAGCTGGTCCGTCCCCAGTGGGTATTCCATCGTCTGGAACGGAGGCACGAGCGCATCACTCAGATTCTGGGCGGTTGGGTCGTGTGGCGAGAGGATCGGTGCGAAAACCACGAACAAGAAAAACATCGCGACGAGGCCTGCCCCGATCTTCGCCAGATGGTTCTGGTTCCACTCGCTTCGGAGGTTCTGTTTCAGTCTGTTCGATATCATTGGTACTCCACCTCGGGATTCAAGACGGCGTAGGAGATGTCCACTAGAATGTTCGCACCGACTATCGCCAGGGCGGTCAGGAGGAGCGTACCCTGAACCATCGGCCAGTCCAGGTTTCGAATGGCGTTGATGAACAACCTGCCGACACCCGGCCAGTAGAACACCTCCTCGATCACGACGGCGCCGCCGACGAGACGTCCGATCTGGAGACCCAGGATAGTCAGGAGTGGTGCGAGCGAGTTGCGCAACGCGTGCTTGTACAGTATCAACGTCTCCGAGATGCCCTTTGCCCGAGACGCGCGGATATACAACTGACCGAGTTCCTCGAGCATTCCGTTTCTGGTTAACCGAGTGAGCAGTGCAGTGTAGTAGGTCCCCAGCGTGACTGCTGGAAGTATGATATGCTGGACCCAGGTGATGATGGCGCTCACGTCACCAGTGGTGAACAGGATGCTGAACGCCTCGTAGAGACCAAACTCCCGGCCTCCGGTCGGCAGAATACCCAGTGCAACCGGGAAGACGAGCACGAGGATGATCCCGAGCCAAAAGTTGGGGGTACTCACCCCGACGAGCGACGAGATCGTCACTACCGAGTCGATCCGATTGTTCCGATTCGTCGCGCTGATGACGCCAAAGGGGATCGACAGCGCGATCGAGATCACGGTAGCCGCGACCCCGAGCTCGATGGTGGCAGGCAGTCGGCCCACGATCTGGTTCGAGACAGAGGTCCCTGTGACGTACGACGTCCCGAGGTCGCCCCGGAGCAGCCCAGCCATGTAGTCGAAGAACTGAACGTAGATCGGTTCGTTCAGGCCCATGTCCTCCCGTATCGACTGGATCACTTCCTGAGATGCGTCCGGCGCAGCGATGAGTATCGCCGGGTCGCCTGGGTAGATGAACCGAATAGAAAAGAGGACGGCCACGACTGAGAACAGTACGAGAACCCCGTGGCCCGTGCGCTTCGCTGCAAATCTATTGAATGACATTTTGATTGTGGCTAGTAGACCGTCAGAACTGGGCCGGTTAGTTGTCTCCGCGGGCGTCCTCTACTAACTGCATGTAGAACGACTCGTCAGTGAACGGTTCGTACGCCACTCGGTCGCTGAGCGCAATGGCGGACGGTCGCCACCAGAGGAAGATGTCCGGCGCCTTGTCGTGGATGACCTGCGCCGCTTCCTTCGAGATCTCGGCCCGTTCTTCTATCGTCGTCGCCTCTTTCGCCTCGTCGATGAGCTGGGTGGTCTCCTCGTCTTCCCACAGGGTACCGCTCCCCTCCGCGTGGAACATCCGTTCGAGCTTTCCGGCGATCGCTTCACCTGGGGAGCCACCGGTACTACTCCGGTAAAAGTCGGGTTTCCCGTCGATCGGGCCTCGCAACGTGCTAAATAGACTGGCGAAGTCCCGTTCCACGACGTCGACCTGCACGTTCGGGATCTCTTCTAACATGCCTGCGACCGCCTGCGTGATGTCCAGATCGCTTGCGAGCGCGCCCACAGCAGTGTGTAGTTCGAGTTCGATTTCGTCACTGGCGTATGGGCTCTGACTCATCAGCTCCTGGGCCTGGTCGAGGTCGAACGGGTACGGCTCGATCTCCTCGTTGTGGCCGACCCAGAACGGCGGGATCGGCTGTCCGGCGAGCAGCGCCTGTCCGTCGAAGAACGTTTCGTTCAGCGTCTCGAGGTCGACAGCGTAATTGAACGCTTTCCGGACCTCCACGCTGTCGAATGGCTCGACGCCCGCTTTCATTTTCATGTACTCGTACCGGTCGGTCTGGTACAGCTCCAGCAGGTCCCCCAGGCGGTCGTAGTCCGCAGCAGCGATCCGATTCGTGATGTCCGACTCACCCGCGAGTGCTCGAGAAGCGCGCGTACTCGATTCCGGGACGGCTTCCATGGTGAATTCGGTGACCTGCGGGAACCCCTGTTCGGTGAGCCACGGCCATCCCCAGTAGTCGTCGAACCGCTCCGCGACGAAGATGTTGTCCTCTTCGAACTCGGTGACAGTGAATGGACCGGTCCCGTTTGCAGTCGTCGCGAGCTCCTGCTCGCTGTTGGATTCGACGAAATTTTTGCTCACGATCGGCAGCCCGTTCGCCAGTTTTCGGACCAGCAATACGTCGGGTGCTTCCGTCTCGAGGATTATCGAATTCTCGTCTTCGTTGATCTCGAACCCGGTAATGTTCCTGTAGGACGTAGACTGGGGCGAAACGATGCCGAAGTCGTCGTCCGCGACCCGCTTTACCGAGTATCTGACGTCTTCCGGAGTGAGTTCGTCCCCGTTGTGGAACGTGACTCCCTCGCGGATAGTAAATTTCACTCGCAGTGGGTCGAGTCGTTCCCAGTCGCTGGCGAGCATCGGCTGAATATCGCCACCACCGTCGACAAACAACAACTGCTCGTAGACTGCGGCGTGTGCGTCGTACGTTTCTGGGGTGGAGTGGTTGTGTGGGTCCAGGGTTACTGCACCTGCTCCCTGAGTGAAGGTGATCGCGAATTCACCGGTGTCAGTGCTGACAGTGGTTCCCGCCATGTCAGTACCATCGCTGACATCGGCATCAGTCGGCTGCTCTATGCCGCTGTTTCCGTCAGAGGCGTCCGTTTCGGTGGACTCTCCTCCCTGGTTACCGGAACAACCAGCGACCGTGACAGCGGCCCCACTCAGTAGAGCTTTCAGCATCGTTCGACGATCACTACGCGACACTTCGGAATTTCCATCTTCCATATTTAGACCTCAATTTTCCCCTATATAATCCTAATCCTACCACTATTGGTGACTGACTGTAGACTTTATACTGTATTACTCAGACATTGTTTCAAACCATAGTGGGGGATCGACACCCCACTGGACACTTTCTTTTCCTACATCTGGAAATAGTAAATACTGGCACTATCTCGTCCGAATACTACAAATAATCCAATGTCTGTCCCGTAAGACACCTATATACTGACGTTTTGGGTGGCGAGGGGTGCAGGTCGTGGGTTAGGTGATAATACAGTGTTAATCTGAGAGGCCGAGGCGACAGGCGATGAGAGGCCGCACTCGGGTCCCCGACAGGTGGCTGTGCGTTCGCCGGGTCGAGTCTGGTCCGGAGCGGTTCGACAGAAGGAGCGGCTCACGTTCAATCGTCGCTGATGCTCCCACGTTCAGCCATGCCGTCGAGAGCGGCCTGGATCCACCCGTCGCCGCGGAACCAGCTGAAAACGAGCGTCAGTCGGACGACGCCCGAGAGGACGATAGCACCGAACGCAGCGAGTTCTTCCATTTCCAGGAGGACACCGCCGACATACGTGACGCCGAGCAGGACACCGGTCCCAGCGACGAGTTCGGCGATGAACGGTTTCGTCGTCTCACCGCCACCCTGTAGCGCCCCGGCGTAGATTCGCGCCAGCGTCCGAAAGACGGCAGCGATGGCGAACGCCTCGAGAAACACCGAGGCAGTACGGAGTGTCAGCGGGTCCGTCACGAAGTATCCGGCCAGCGCTGCACTATTGACGAACACAGCGACACCAAGCACGAGTGTCGTGATCAAGCCAAACAGGGCCAGCGCCGAGATATTGAACCGCACTTCGTCGAGTCGTTCGGCACCCAGTGATTGCCCGACCAGGATGCTGGCAACGACGTTGTAACTGCGTGCGAGCGGGCCGGTCAACTGCTGAGAGATGCGGCGTCCGATCTGATACGCCGCGAAGACCTCGACACCAAAGCTGACTAGGATCGCACCCAGCGGAAACGAAGCGGCTGTTCGGGACAGTCCCTGGACAGTCCGGGGGAGGCCGATCTCGAGGATCTGCTTGCCGATGGTTCTGTCCGCGCTGACGGTGAGGTCTATCTCACTCATAGAGCTCGACAGGAACCCGACGAAACAGAGGCCCGCCAACACGTTCGCCCCGGCAGTCGAGAGGGCGACACCGACGATCTCCAGCCGAGGGAGCGGTCCGATTCCGAGACCGAGCGAAATGGAGCCGACGATATTGACCACGTTCGTCCCGCTCCGGATGTACATCGGCGTCTTCGTGTCGCCGGTTCCCTGCAGTGCCTTCCCCCCGACGAGCGACAGATGCCGCGCGGGGGCGGTCCCGAGCACCACGACGAGATACGGTGTCCCGAGCGCCACAACGTTCGCGGGCGCACCGAAGATTTTCATCGCCAGATCCGCGAACAGAACACCGAAGACCGCGACCGGCACTCCCAGCAGCAATCCCAGTAGTAACGCCTGTGAGACCGCCAGATCCCTGTTTGCTATGGCCCCCCCTCCGGTGTCTTGACTCGACAGCGACAACGCGCCAGTGCCGACACCGATACCGATCACCAGCGGGATCCGCGCGTACAGGTTTGCGAGTCCCAGTGCGGATATCGCCGCCGGGCCGAAGAGACCGACGACCAGCAAGTCCGTGGTCCGCATCGCAGTTCGAACCGTCGACTGGGCGGTGATCGGCCAGCCCAGAACGATAATCTCTCGCCACTTCTGAAACAGCCGTTTCCGAGAGCGCGGCCCCAGGAGTGGACCGTTACTCATTCACTGCGCTCCCAGACCCCAGTCGACGCGGTGTCGGACCGAGAGCCCGCTGTCGCCGCCCGCCATAGTGCTTCACAACGTGCTCTCGCTCCTCTCTGGTAGTGAACGGCCACTACAAACTCCCGGGGGATCTGGAACTTAAAACTATAAATAATATTCTCAATACAGTAGGTATATGGTGCAATAGTCTACCTCTAACCTAGAAAACAACTCTTATTTCGGGTATAGATCGACATATGGGAAACAGTGTCTGGGCCTGCCCGGTCGGATGCGTCACCCAGCTGGCCTCTCTATGGGATCTGATTTTCGAATTGAGGGGCTATAGATCTAGTATATGGTCGAATTATTACAGTATTACTTTGTATATACGTACGATTTAGCCGGAGGAGTATACAAATGGATCTATGGGTGAGATCCTGGACGGCGATGTCGCGATCGTAACCGGTGGGGTACGGAATATCGGATTCGAAATATCCCAGCAGTTCGTCGATAACGGGGCACAGGTGGCTATCGTACACAGAGACAAACACGTAGCAACCGAAGCGGCCGCAGAAATCGCACCGGGTGCTGGCAACGCAATTGGCGTCGCCGCAGACATCTCTGAACCGGCCGAGGTCCGGGCTATGGTCGAGACGACCGAAACCGAACTGGGGCCGGTCGACATACTGGTCAACAACGCTGCGATCAGTGACCGGTCTCAGTTCCTCGACCTGGACGTCGACAGGTTCGACCAGATACTGTCGGTAAACGTCAGGGGGACCTTTCTGTGTACGCAAGCTGTCGCCCGGTCGATGAAGGAGTCGGGTGGTGGGAGAATCATCAACGTTTCCTCGACGTCTGCACACAGCGGACGACCGAACGCGACTGCCTATGCGACGTCGAAAAGTGCCATTCTCAACTTCACTCGTTCCGTCGCGAAAGCGCTTGCAGAGTACGATATCCGGGTAAACACGCTCTCACCGACCCGGACGGGATCTCGGGTCGGAGAAGCCACAGAGCGGCCGGACGAAGTGCCGGACGACATCCTCGCTGGCAGATGGGGGACACCGCGTGACCAGGCGAACGCGGCTCTCTTTCTGGCCGATCCCGAGAACGACTTCGTTACTGGCACCGAAATTCTCGTCGACGGCGGGAGTTCAGCGTGAACCGTCTCGGGTCGAGCCCTGAGAAACTCGGCCGCTTCGGCCTGTAGAGCACGACGTCGAGGACCGGATGCAGTACCGACCGGCTTCCCCCATCCGTCGCGGGTGTGGGGGTCGGACTCCGCTCCCAGTTAGTACTGTTCGAACATTCGTTCTATTTCATCGCAGTCGTCCGTTTCGAGGAGCCCGAGAGCGAGGAGAACAGCAGCGTGCTGTGGAGTGAGAGTGTTCCCCCAGATGTACGTGTCGTTCGGATACGGGAATCCTTCGAATCCTCGGTGAGTCATCACGACCGGATACCCCTCGTCAGCGAGTTCTTCCAGGGCGTCACTCTGGCTTCTCCCCTCTTTTTCGCTCTTCGGACTCCCCGTCGGAAACCCTGCGACGACGATGCCATCTGCCTCTTCACCTGCTTTTTCAACCAGTTCGGGACCGGCCCCGATGTGTGCGTATACGACTTCCACGTGGGGGAAGTCTTCGGGACTCTCGTCGGAAACGTCGAACTCTGTGTTCGGATACGTACTCTGTTCGGATTTCCGATAGAACTTCATATTGTCCCGCTTGTCGATCATTCCGACGATACCGAGATTGCCTGACGACCAGGCGTCAGGCCTGCCACTGACCCGTTTCGATACTTCCCTGGCCGCGTGAATTTCGTCGTTTATACACACGAGTGCACCGCGTCCCCGGGCCTCCTCGGAACCGGCTACTTTGACCGCATCGAGCAGGTTTCGGTCCCCGTCGTTACCGATCAACCGATGATTGCGCTGCGCTGCGGCGAGGGTGACCGGGATCTCGGTGTTCAACGCGAGATTCAGGAAATATGCCGTTTCTTCGAGCGAGTTCGATCCCTGGGTAACGACGAATCCATCCGGTGGGTCAGCCGATTCAGCGAGTGACTGTATCTCGTCGACGATGTCGTACCAGACGTCGGGACTTATCGTCGAACTCCCTCTGCTCGAGATATCGGTGACGGTCATCTCCGCGACGTCGGCGATCTCGGGGATCTCTTCGATGAGTTGCTCCCCAGGAAGATATCCCTCGATATCTCGTGGATTCGCGATCGTACCACCCGTTGCTAGCAAGTGAACGTGAGGTGTGCTATCTGCCACAGCCGAACGTAAATTAAACGAATGTTAAGGTTTCTGCTAATATGTGGGGAAACTCATCATCACAACTCATAAAATACAATGAGATATTATTTTCTGGGCCGGTACCATACATAGTGAAAGAATAATGCTGGCCGTCAGTTGTCCCTTTTCGTTTGAACCACATTCCGGTTCCCAGCAACCAGTAGTTCTTTCCCGTGACAGGAAGCGGGCTGAATTTGATCATCACAAATTTATCGCCATGTTCCGAGATCTACCTCGCTCTCAAAACTCTGAATATTTGTTTAGGTATTACCTATTCTAGGGAATTAGTTAAAGCAAATAGCGGTAATTATAATAATATCTATCCCATATCTCGGTAGATTTATTAGCAAGGGGTATTTCCTCGTGTCTATGGAAACTGATCAAAGATCGTTTTCAGACATTCCCGAAGACGCAGCCATCGATGGGTACTCACCTTCGTTCGTCGACGTAGATGGTGTCAGTACGAGATATTACGATGTCGGTGACGGAGAGCCGCTCGTGCTGATACACGGTGGCACCTGGAAGGGGTACGCGAGCGCAAACACGTGGACGAAAACGTTCGAGGGGTTGAAAGACGATTTCCGTGTAATCGCGTTCGATCGTATCGGATGCGGACTAACGGACAATCCCGAGAATCCGGAAGATTTCGTGTACGAGACGGACATCAGTCATGGATTCGGATTCCTGGATGCGCTCGACATCGACGAGTGCCATATGGCGGGCTGGTCCAGAGGGGGTGGGATGGTCAGCCGGATGGCAGTCGAGCAACCTGACCGCGTCAAATCTCTCATCATCAACAATAGCGCGACCCTGGGCCCACCAGTAAATGATGGTGGGTACGTTCGCTCGCGGCTATTCCAGTTCGAGTCCGACCCCGACATGGATCCGAAAGACCCCGAGTACACTCGTAAATACTACGAGCAGTACTCACATAATACAGATTACATCACTGATCATCGATGCCGGACGACGGCGTATATGCAATCCCAGCCGAAGTTCGAGGAGTCTGAGGAGGTCCTCGCGAATCAAAAAGAGGGGGAGGCCTGGGCGGACACGATCAAAGAGCACATGCGAGTGGTCCATACGCGTATCAAAGAGGGTGTGCTTGACGAGATTCCAGTGCTGTATATGTTCGGCAAAAACGATCTCACAGTCCCCGTGGAAATGGCTACCGCCGCCTACGGGATGATCGCAGCAAACAATCCGAACGCTCGTATGAAAGTGATCAATAAATGTGGCCACATGGCGTTCATGGAACATCCCGATGAGTGGTCGTATTCCGTCTCGAATTTCATCAATTGGCAGAAATCTCAGGGTAACTACTAACAGGTCGTCCCCCTGAACCGTGCCTTGGTGGGGCACGGACAGGCGTTGTCTGGCCGGCACTCCCTCCTGAATTCTTATTACACTAGTCATAATAGGGTGTCTCTAGGTCGGTCTTTTAATAGCGGAAGCTGACGGCCGATACATGGAGATCTCCCAACTCGGCGATGGAATGTACGAGATACCCATCGAACACGTTCGGTCGTTCGTCCTCACCGATTCGCCCTCGGGGGCAGTGACAGTGGTCGACACCGGGTTCGAACACACTGCCGACGAGTTCGTCGCGACGCTCGAATCGGCGTTCGACGAGGTCGATCGGCTGATACTCACACACGATGGTCCGGACCACTACGGCGGAGTCGAGGCAATGATGCGTCGGTTCGAGCCGACGCTCTGTGCGCCCGCTGACGAGCAGGGGTTGCTGGACGCTCTCGACCGGGATCCGGATATCACGTTCACCGACGGCGACGTGCTGGACGGCGGTATCGAAGTCATTCAAGTTCCCGGACACACGCCGTCACCGTCGGCGTTGCTGGTGCGGAACAAGGGGGCACTGATCTCGGGCGACGTGCTGGATGGTGCCGACCGGCGTGGACTCCCGGCTGGATACCTCCTCCCACCACCGGAACTGTACAACCACGACCACGCAGCAGCCGAACGGAACCTGTCCACGCTCCTGGAGTACGATTTCGAAGCGGTATTCGTCTTCCACGGTAGTCACGTGACGAACGAACCGAAAGCGAAAATCGACCACTACCTGAACTTTCGAGAACATTATCGATGACAGATACGAGACGTCCCGTTCATCTCGGAAGACTGTCCTGGGCGAGAGCGTGTGGGCTCCGTTCGATTAGAATGTTAAATCCGTACCAGGGTAACTAGGTCTATACCGTGTCATAGTGGTTTTAATACTTGTTTTAGTGGAAATTTTAAATATTGGCGTTCAGTTCTCCTCTCCACATGGACACTCCGGTCAACAGTACGTATCATGAATAGTCGGATAGCAGGAGTCGTATTTGACTGGTTTCGACAGCTGTATCTCGGACCTGAATGTCGATTTGATAGAAAGCATGGCTCACTAGTACGGGAAATATGGCTCACTAGTAAGGAAGCTAGTGCAGTGTGGTCAGTAGTTGGCGAATGAGTAGTCTCACAGTGTTTCGGTCCCGAACCCGTCTCCTCGAGAAATGGCGAGAAATAATCGCCCTCGGATGGCCGATAACTGTCCAGAAAGCCGTCCGAACCGGAATGCGTACCACGGACCTGATCGTGGCTGGTATCTTCGGTCCGGCGGCGATAGCCGCACTCGGGCTCGCCAATCTGTACGCCCGGATCGCGCTGTTTACCGGTATCGGTATCGGCACTGGCGCGCTGTCACTGGGGAGTCAGGATACGGGCAGTGGGGCCACGGCCAACAGAGACGAAGCCATCACACAGGCGCTCATTCTGGGTTTTCTCGCAGGCATTCCGCTTGCGGTCTTCGCCGTCCTCCTGCCACGTCCTGCCCTGAGTATCTTCGGCGCTTCCGAGGAGGTCATCGCCCTCGGGGCTCCGTATCTCGCTATCGTACTCGGGACCGCGCCAGCACGACACGTCACGCTCATCGGCGAGCGCTCGCTCCAGGGGACGGGCGACACGAAGACTCCCATGTACATCCGGGGCGGTTCGAACGTCGTGAACATACTCGGGACTGTGTCACTGGGGCTTGGCCTGGGGCCGGTGCCACGTCTCGAAGTCGTCGGTGTGGCACTCTCGACGGCTGGAGCGAACGTGTTGGCAGCGCTGGCGGTGATCGGTGTCCTGGCGACTTCGCGGACTGATGTCGACCTCGTCCGTCCGAGAGATCTCGTCATCATGAAACAGATAGTCGAGATCGGCACACCGCGGACCGTACAGGGACTCTCACGGACGGCGGCTTCGTTCCCGCTGAGCGCCATTCTGGTCGGGTTCGGCGTCGAGGTGTATGCAGCCTACCAGGTCGGTCGGCGCGTCTCCCAGCAGTTGACTGGCCCGGTGGCTCGCAGCTTAGAATCCGTTTCGAGTATCCAGATCGGGCAAGCACTCGGGGCCGAGAAGCTCGAAGAGATGCGGTTCAACACGGCCGCGTTGGCTTCCCTCGGGCTACTCTTGACAGTTGTTCTGAGTGCCGGCATGCTACTCTGGAGCGAAAGTCTGGCCCGGGTTTTCGGTGACGACCAGGCCACGCTGGCGGCGGCGGCGGTGTTCATCCAGGTGTTCGCGGTTGAGGCGGCTCTCAGAACGCTCTCGCGTGTGTATGCTGGCGCATTACAGGGCGGGAGCGATACGATCAAACCGTTCCTCGCGGAGCTCTTCGGCGGAACTGGGCTTCTCCTCGCGGTCACCTACGTTGGTGGCGTTCTCCTGGGCTACGGCGTGGTGGCGGCCTACGTCGGAATCATCCTCTCTGGGGTGATTCGTCTCCTGCTAGTTTTCGTCTGGTACCGCCAGACAGGGTGGGTTGAGGCGGCGATCGACGGTATGGAGGCAAGAGGCAGTATCGGCGACAACTGACCAGGTATCGGCGTCACACCAACCCTTTGCCACTGTCTCGGGGGTAGAGATGCGACAGGTTTCACGTCCCTCTCGACTCGACGTGATGACGCTGGAGGACGCGATCGAGAGACTCGACGGCAAGGTGGCGGCGTCCGTTGACGACTAACCAGGCTCTCTCCCGACCACGATCCCTCGCAGTCGCCGGTCATTTCTCGACGTCACTCGCCGTCCATCAGGTCGCTCTCCTCGGGGAGGGTGACGACGTTCTCGCGGCCGATCCGGAAGGTCTCGACGGCGTCGTCGTCCCTGAGGTTGCCGACGACCTGGCTGGTCTTGGCGGCCGTCCAGTCGAGTTCCTCGACGATCCGCTGTTGTTTGATCCGCCCGCCGGACTCGTTCAGCAACTTGAGGACGCGCTCCTCGTTGCTCAACAGTTCCTCGGGCGGTTCGGACGCGCCACTTTCGTCGCCGTCCTCGGTTCCCTCCCCGTCTGGGGGGGTCGCCTCGCTCCTGTCCGCGGGTTCTCCGCCGTCGTCGCTTTCCTCTCCAGCGGTTCTCTCGCCGTCACTTCCTTCGGCGGCAGCGGCCGCTGGCACCTCGTTGCGGTCGGCCCCGGCGTCGGCTGCAGTTGCCCCACTGGACGGATCCGCCGTTCGACGCCGGTTGAGGAGCCAGCCGGCCGCCGCGAGCGCCAGCAGGAGGACAGCACCGCCCGCGACGAGTGGGAGGAGACCCCTGTTCGATCCCCCACCGGGTGCGACGACGAGGCTGGGCTCGTCGGGCCCGAAGTCGACGGGGCCACGCCAGACCACGGCGTCGGTGCGGTTCTCGCTCGGCTGGGGCTGGACTGATTCGACCGCGTAGTCCTCGGGATAGGCGAGTACGAGCGTCGTCTCGCTGTCGAGAAAGAGCTGTGCGAGCGCGTCGCCGGCCCGGAGGCGGTCGCCGTCGGTCGTGGCGAAGTTCGTCCACCCGAAGCGGTAGGTGACGACGCCGTACTCCTGGCCGAACGTCTGTCGGTCGGCGTCGACGCTGACGTTTTCGAGGGCCATCTCGCGGCCGGTCGCGTTCTCGGCGCTCCAGACTGTCCGGCGCATGCCGTCGGCAAAGCGCGACGTGAACGCCGAGGCGTTCTCATCGACGTCCGCGCGGAGTGACTCGAAGGCCGCAGTCGCGTTGTCGTCGTCGAGTCGGAGGCGGTACTCGACGGTCCACTCGGCGGTCCCGTCGGCACGGACTGCAGCACGCATCACCACCGCGTCGGGGTCGACGGTCGTCTGGAGGAATCCCGGGGGTGCGCTGTCGGGCCCCGCTTCCTGGGCCTCAGTGGCCCGGAACTGGGCGTCCGAGAGGGCCCCGGGCGACCCCGCCGGTCCGACCGGCCCGTCGGCGCTCGGCGTCCCGGCGAGTGCGGGACCCGCGACCGGGGCCGAGAGCAGACAGACGAGGGCGAGGGTTGCGACGACGCGAGCCGAATGCATCACGGCGGGGTATGAGTCCGGCGGTAAAATGCCTTCGTGGTCTGTCCCAGGCGTTTCGGTCGAGAGACACGTCGAGACAGTCTCGACCGGACGGGAACCTGTTACCCGTCACAAGACCTTTGACGTCGCCGCCCCGGTCCGGGATATGGACCGGAGAGCCGACATCGAAGTCGAGACACTGCTGAAGATCGTGCTCGTCCTGGTCGTCGTCTGGATCGGCCTCGAGATAGTCGAATCGATCATCGACTTCGTGTTCGGGCCGTTCAAATCGGTGTTCGGGTTGATCATCATCGTCGTCATCGTACTCTGGCTGCTCGACCGGATCTGACCGGTCGACGAGCGGGGTACCAGGCACGATCCGACCGAACGGTGGATTTTTCGCCGCCAGCGCCCACCTTCTGGACGTGTACAGTCTGAACGTCCCGGTCCCCTCGGCGGTTGCACACCTCGCGAGCGACCTCGCCCGGGAACTGCCCGAGGCCCGCGCCCGCCGGCGCGGCGAGCACACGCTCGTCTGCAAGCGCCTCGACGGGGCTGGCGCGGACGCGGGTCACCGCTCCGGTGCGGGGGGCCGCCCGGCCACGGCGGGCCGTCTCGACGCCCGCGTCCGCGAAGCCGTCGCCGGAACGGCGCCGTTTGCCGTCCGCGTCGCCGGTGTCGACCAGTTTTCGGAGGCCGTCACCGGCCCCTCCCCGGTCGTCTATCTCGCCGTCGACAGTCCCGGCCTCCTCGACCTGCACCGGCGATTCTGTGAATCGTTCGAGCCCGTCGAGGGGCTGGAAAGCGAGGACTACACTCCCCACGTCACCGTCGCCCGCGGCGGGTCGGCCGCGGCGGCCGACGCGCTGTGTGAGCGCGACGTCGACCCCGTCGAGTGGACCGTCGAGGAACTCCAGGTCTACGACGCCGAGCACGCCCAGCCCGTGAGCACGCTGTCGCTTCCGGCCTGAACGAAACGGCGACCGCTGACCGCACCGCAGTCGTCGTGGTGCATTGAAAGCCTTCGGGCCACTCGCTCGGAGTCAGAGTGACCGCACCTCGTGCTGTTGGCTGAAAGCCCTCGGCCCGCTCGCCCTTTCTATCCACCAGGTCAGAAACCGCACCGCACAGCACCGCGACCGCGAGCCACACACCTCCCCAACCGACTCGCTCGCTCCTGCCGTCGCTCGCTCGTCCCTCGCACGACGCCGTCTCGGGATGAAACGCTCACGGGTCGCTCCGCTCCCCGTTCACATCGAGGCGCGGGGCGCCTCGCACCCCTCGACGGCGCGCGCCACCACAAGTGCCCATTTTCACCTGTCCCCGTGGCTCGACAGGACACGGGAGTGCCTGCGAACGGGTGTCGGGTACGCCGCTCGGATCGCGGAGTCGATCCGACTCGCCCTGCGGGCTGTCCGAGACAGCGGAAGTATTTTTGCGAGTCCGCTCCCTCCTTCGGACATGAATTACCTGGAAGTCGAGGGTGGACGCGAGTTCGTCGCACGCCTGGACCACGGCGGCGACTGGCGCGCACAGATCGAGGCCTTCGCCGCGGACGAGGACGTCACCTCGGCGTTTTTCTTCGGGCTGGGCGCCGTCCAGGACGCCGAGATCCTCTACTACGACCAGTCCGACAAGGAGTACTACCCCGTCGAGTTCGACGAACCACTGGAGATGGCTGCCTGCATGGGCAACGTCTCCGACCTCGACGGCGAGCCCTTCGCTCACACCCACGCCGTCCTCTCCCGTGACGACGGGTCGACGGTCGCGGGCCACCTGAACAGCGCGACCGTCTTCGCCGGCGAACTGTACGTCCGCACGTTCGACGCCGAACTCGAACGCGCTCACGACGAGCCGACCGAACTCGACCTCTGGCCGCTGTGATGGCGCCGCGGTCGCGCGTCGTCCGCAGGGGGGCGATCTGATGCGGGAGGCCGACGAGCGCTACTTCGAGCGCCTGGAGCGCCAGCTCGACGAGGCCTTCGACGTGGCCGAACGCGCCCGCGAGCGCGGTGGTGACCCCACCGACGGCGTCGAGATCCCGGTCGCGCGGGACATGGCCGACCGGGTCGAGAACATCCTCGGCATCGACGGCGTCGCCGAACGCGTCCGCGAACTCGAAGGCGAGATGAGCCGGGAAGAGGCGGCCCTCGAACTCGTGGACGACTTCGTCGAGGGATCGGTCGGGGATTACGAGACCAAGGCGGGGAAAGTCGAGGGTGCGGTACGCACCGCGGTCGCGCTGCTCACCGAGGGCGTCGTCGCGGCACCGATCGAGGGGATCGACCGCGTCGAGGTCCTCACGAACGACGACGGGACGGAGTTCGTCAACGTCTACTACGCCGGGCCGATCCGGTCTGCGGGCGGGACCGCACAGGCGCTCTCGGTGCTGGTCGCCGACTACGCCCGCGCGCTGCTGGGCATCGACCAGTACAAGGCTCGCGACGAGGAGATCGAACGCTACGCCGAGGAGGTGGATCTCTACGACAAGGAGACCGGCCTCCAGTACTCCCCGAAGGACAAGGAGACGAAGTTCATCGCCGAGCACATGCCGATCATGCTCGACGGCGAGGCCACCGGCGAGGAGGAAGTTTCGGGCTACCGGGACCTGGAACGGGTCGACTCGAACTCGCCCCGCGGCGGGATGTGTCTCGTCCTCGCCGAAGGGATCGCCCTCAAGGCGCCGAAGATCCAGCGTTACACCCGGAACCTGGAGGAAGTGGACTGGCCCTGGCTCCAGGACCTGATCGACGGCACCATCGGCAAGGACGACGACCACGCCGACGAAGCGGAAGGCGACGAGGGCGAAGCCGAGGCGGAGGAGGAGGGCGAGGACGAGGGCGACGCGGCCGAAGAACCGGCCGGCCCGCCCCGCCCGGACCCCAGCCAGAAGTTCCTGCGCGACCTCATCGCCGGTCGGCCGGTGTTCTCACACCCGAGCGAGGCCGGCGGTTTTCGCCTGCGGTACGGTCGCTCGCGCAACCACGGCTTCGCGACTGCGGGCGTGCATCCGGCGACGATGCACCTCGTCGACGACTTCCTCGCGACGGGCACCCAGATCAAGACCGAACGCCCCGGGAAGGCGGCGGGCGTCGTGCCCGTCGACACCATCGAGGGACCGACGGTCCGCCTGGCCAACGGCGACGTCCGGCGGATCGACGACCCCGCCGAGGCGCTGGAACTGCGCAACGGCGTCGAGAAGGTACTCGACCTGGGCGAGTACCTCGTCAACTACGGCGAGTTCGTCGAGAACAACCATCCCCTGGCGCCGGCCTCCTACACGGTCGAGTGGTGGCGCCAGGAGTTCGACGACGCCGGGGCCGACGTCCAGGCCATGCGGGACTCTCTCCACGTGGACCTCGCCGACCCCGACGCCGACGAGGCCCTGGCGTGGGCGAGTGAGTACGACGCACCGCTGCACCCGAAGTACACCTACTGCTGGCACGACGTGAGCGTCGACGCCGTCTGTGCGCTCGCCGACGCCGTCGACGAGGGACGTGTCGCACAGACCGATGGGGCGAGCGAGGCGCCACGCGCCTCGACTGCGAGCGGGGAGCACGGCGACCCGCGAGCCCTGGCACGGGACCGGGACCGAGATCGCGATCCGGACGACGACACCAGCGTGGACGATACCACTGTGGATGACACCACTGCGGGCGACGGTGCGGACGGCCGAGAAGCGGCTGCCGCCGCCGGTGACCTCGTCCTCCCGCGCTCGGAGACTGTGCGCGAGACGCTCGAACACCTGCTGGTCGAGCACACCCAGCGCGAGGAGACCCTGGTCGTGCCCGACTGGCGACCCCTGGTCCACACACTCGGCTTTTCGGATGCGCTGGAACGTGACTGGACGCTCGCGGACGTCTCGGAGCAGGCTCGCTCGTACGCCGACGGCGAGAACGCCATCGAGGCGATAAACGAGATCGCACCCTTCGCGGTCCGGGAACGCGCTCCCACCCGCATCGGCAACCGGATGGGGCGTCCCGAGAAATCCGAGCGACGCGACCTCTCGCCGGCGGTCCACACGCTGTTCCCCATCGGCGAGGCCGGTGGCTCCCAGCGGAAAGTCGGCGACGCCGCACAGGAAGGCGATAGCGTCGACGGCTCGCAGGGCAAGGTCGAGGTCGAGGTCGGCCGCGGGGAGTGTCGGGACTGTGGGGCGCGGACGTACAAGCCATGCTGTCCCGACTGTGGGGGCGTCACCGACGCAGTCTACGTCTGTCCCGACTGCGAGTCCGAGGTCGAACTCGACGAGTCCGGCCGTGCCGAGTGTTCGCGCTGTGAGACGATGGCGCGTCCCACCCAGTACGAGACCATCGACGTCGGCGAGGAGTTCAGACAGGCACTCGAAAACGTCGGCGAGCGCCCGACCGCCTACGACGCGCTCAAGGGCGTGAAGGGGCTCTCCTCGAAGCGCAAGACGCCCGAGCCCATGGAGAAGGGCATCCTCCGGGCGAAACACGACGTCTCGGCGTTCAAAGACGGCACTGTCCGCTACGACATGACCGACCTGCCCGTGACGTCGGTCAGGCCGTCGGAACTCGACGTCACCGCCGACGCCTTCCGGTCGCTGGGCTACGAGGAGGATATCCACGGCGACCCGCTCCGTCACGACGACCAGCTGGTCGAGCTGAAAGTCCAGGACATCGTCCTCTCGGACGGCGCCGCCGAGCACATGCTACAGACGGCCGCGTTCGTCGACGACCTGCTGGAGCAGTACTACGGGGTCGAGCGCTTCTACGACTTCGACGAGCGCGACGAACTTGTCGGCGAACTGGTGTTCGGGATGGCACCCCACACGAGCGCCGCAACTGTCGGAAGAATTGTCGGATTCACGACAGCAGCAGTTGGGTACGCTCACCCCTATTTCCACGCCGCTAAGCGGCGCAATTGCGATGGAGATGAAGATTGTGTTATGCTTTTGCTCGACGGACTGCTCAACTTCTCCCGGCAGTATTTGCCTGATCAGCGAGGTGGTCGCATGGATGCGGCACTTGTCATGTCCTCTCGAATAGATCCGTCGGAGATCGACGACGAGGCCCACAACATGGACATCATGTGGGAGTACCCGCGGGAGTTCTACGAGGCGACCCGGGAGATGGCCGACCCGGGGGAGGTCGAGGACGTGATGAAGATCGCAGAGGAGACGCTGGGGACAGACAGAGAGTACACCGACTTCGCGCACACGCACGACACCTCCGACATCGCGCTGGGGCCGGATCTCTCGGCGTACAAGACGCTGGGGTCGATGACGGAGAAGATGGACGCCCAGCTCGCACTCTCGCGGAAGATCCGGGCGGTCGACGAGACGGACGTCGCGGAGCGGATCATCGAGTATCACTTCCTGCCGGACATCATCGGCAACCTGCGGGCCTTCTCCCGGCAGGACGTCCGGTGTCTGGACTGCGGGGAGAAGTACCGCCGGATGCCTCTCACCGGGGAGTGTCGCGAGTGCGGTGGCCGGGTCAACCTCACCGTCCACGAGGGGTCGGTCTCGAAGTACATCGACACCGGTCTCGAAGTCGCCGAGGAGTTCGGCTGCCGGGAGTACACCGTCCAGCGCCTGGAGATCCTCGACCGGCGCATCGAGCGTATCTTCGAGGACGACACGAACAAACAGAGCGGTATCGCCGACTTCATGTAGGCCGGTGCCGGTTCTCGCGGGCCGTTGCCGACGGCGAGAGAGCCAGTCACCGGCGACTGGTGCCCCGGTGTGGCCTTTGCGCCGTCACGCCGTCTCGACGAGGTCGACCTGTTCGACTCGCGTCCCGCCACAGGCCCGGCAGGTCGGGATGTCGAGGTCGGGCTGGGTGAAGTACTCCTCACCGCAGGTCTCACAGCGGTGGCTGGGCATGCCCTCTTCCTCGCGGTCGCCGGTGACGACCACGGGCCGGGTAGCCTCGAGCGTGACCTCCTGGCTGACGCTGCCGAACAGCGCCGACCCGAGCGGCGAGCGCTTGCGCCCGCCCAGGAGTATCAGGTCGGCCTTGACCTCCTCGGCGGCGTTCAGGATGCCCTCCGCTGGGGTGCCGGCCCGGCTCATCTCGTTGACCGTGATCCCGGCGGCGTCGAGGAACGACATCGCCTCCTCGCCCGCGGCCGTCTCGCTCGGACTGCTCGCTTCCGCCCAGTCGGGGTCGTCGTAGACGTGCAACAGGTACACCACGACCTCCTCGGCCGCTGCCGGGAGGTTCGCCGCCGTCGCCGCCTGTGCTGTCGCCCTGGACTCGTCGGCGTCTATCGGCAGCAGTACCCTGTACATTGGTATCGTACCCCATGCGTACGTAGGAGATAGGCTGACAAAACTGTTAGGGTCGGATCGAGGGGGCGGTTTCGGGTCGGATCGACGGTGGGTTCAGACCGGTCGGGGTTCCGATTTCGAGTCCAGTAGGATCGGGTTACGTGTCGGGCGCCAGAGCGGTCGTCGTTCGAGGGCGCAGTGGCCAGAGTTTCTAAGTGTCGAGACGACGAACTCGGGGGTATGGAGACGCGCCTGCTGGGACCCGACGCGGTGGAGACGGCGGCGGACTTCGAGGCGGTCGTCGGCGCGGTGGAAGACGCCTTCGCGGCCGACGCCCGCGGCGACGCGCAGATGCCCGCCAAGTCCTACGTCGACCTCCCGGAGTACGACGGTGACTTCCGGTCGATGCCCGTCTATCTGGACGCGCGGGGAACGGACACCGCCGGGAGCTGGGACGCCGCGGCGGTCAAGTGGGTCAACGTCCACCCCGGCAACCCGAGTGACCACGACCTCCCGACGGTGATGGGGACGGTGGTCTACTCCGACCCGGGGACCGGCTTCCCGCTCGCGCTGATGGACGGGACGGAGTTGACCCGTCGGCGGACCGGAGCCGCGGCGGCCGTCGCCACGAAGTACCTCGCAGTCCCGGAGGCCACGTCGATGGGTATCGTCGGCGCGGGCGTCCAGTCCTACGCACAGCTAGAAGCGGTCTCGCAGGTCCGCCCCATCGAGGAGGTGGTCGTCGCCGACCGCAACCCGGAGAAGGTCGAGGCGTTCGTCGAGCGCTTCGGCGACCGCTTTGCCGTCCACGGCGGGTCCATCGAGGAAGCCGCCGCCTGTGACGTCCTCTCGACGGTGACACCCGTCGAGGAGCCGATCGTTCACGCGGTGGGTGAGCACACCCACGTCAACGCCATCGGCGCCGACGCCGCCGGCAAACACGAGATTTCGGATGCGATTCTGCGGGACGCCAAGATCGTCATCGACGACTACGAACAGTGTACCCACTCGGGGGAGATCAACGTCCCGTGGGCGGCCGGAATCCTCGACGACGAGGACATCCACGCGGAACTCGGGGAGGTCGTGGTCGGCGGGCGTTCCGGACGGGAGAGCGACGACGGGGTGACCGTCTTCGACTCGACCGGACTCGCGATCCAGGACGTCGCCGCTGCCCACGTCGTCTACGAGCGGGCGAACGAGGCGGGACTGGGCGAGTCCTTCGAACTCGTCGACACCGAGGTACTGTAGTCAGTTGTCTCGGGGCTCGTCGTCGCGTCCTCCTTCGGTTTCGAGCCCTTCGGTTTCGCGTACATCGTCGAGGTCTGCTCGCGTATCGACGTCGATGCTGACGCCGGGGTCGTCGACGTCGACGAAGCCGCTGTCGGGGGCGTTCTCGAAGACGGAGCGCCCGCCCGTATCGCCTGAGACGGCCGCGAGCGCGTCGAAGTGCTCGCGGTCGAACAGGACGGGATTGCCGCGCTGGCCGTCGTAGCGTGGTGCGAGCGCCGACCCCGCGTCGGCGCGCCAGGTGTCGACCAGCCGGTCCACCGTTTCGGGTCGAACCCGGGGCATGTCCCCGAGCGCGAAGACGACGGCGTCGTGGCTCCCGCGGGTCCAGGCGACCGCCCGGTGGACCGACGTCGCCTGGCCCGCCGCGGCGTCGGGGTTCGCGACGAGTTCGACGCCGGGGACCGTCGATTCCAGCGTGGCCGCGACGTCCGAGTCCGGCGCGACGACCGCAGCGACGGCGTCGAGGTCCGCCCGGACGAGCGTCCGGACGGCGTGGGTGACGAGAGGGTCGCCCTCCAGCGTCGCGAGGAGTTTGTCCCCGTCGCGAAAGCGGCTGCTCAGGCCCGCCGCGAGGACGACGCCGGCGACGCTTCGATGGTCGGTCATCGGCGGCGCTTGGGGCCAGTCCGGCAAGTGTTTTCGGCCGTTCGTCGCCGTTTCGTTCGGTAGAGAGTGTGGCCGTCATCGGCGGTGGCGCGCGCCGTCGAGGGGTGCGAGGCGCTCCGCGCCTCGATGCGAACGGGGAGGTACGACCCGTGAGCGTTTCATCCCGAGACGGCGTCGTGCGAGGGACGAGCGAGCGAACGGAGTGAGTGAGCGAATCGGCTGGGGAGGTGTGTGGCTGTCGCGGTGCTGTGCGGTCGCGGTCCCTGGTGTCCTGCCGAGCGGAGCGAGGCAGGGCTCAGGAGAGCTTGCTCTCCTGGTGGACTGAAAGGGCGAGGCGCGGTCGCGTTCACTATAGTCGCTGAGTCGGCCCTATCCGAACGGAGTGAGGATATCCGACTCAGCGACCGCGAGCGTGCCGAGGGCGTTCAGCCGACGATGTGAGTGGTGGTCACTCCGACTGTAAGCGAGCGGGGCGAGAGCGTTCAACCACCAGTACGAACGTCCACTCTGATTCGTTCCGCCGAACCGTCACACACATTTCGTCGACACCTCACCTCGCTATCTCCGACCGCCGCAATCGCCGGGGCTCCGGTGGGCTTTACTGGGGATAGACCGACCATCGACCAGAGTGGAACACGACATCACGCTCACGGTGAACGGCCGCGAGGAGTCGCTGACTGTCGAGTCTCGCACCCTGCTGGTCCACGCGCTCCGCGACCGGCTGGACTACACCGGGCCGAACGTCGGCTGCGAGAGCGGGAAATGCGGTGCCTGCACTGTCCTCGTGGACGGCGACGCGGTCAAGTCCTGCACCCTGCTGGCAGTCCAGTGTGACGGCAGTGAGGTGACGACCGCCGCCGGTATCGCCGACTGCGCGACGAGCGAGAACGGCGACGGCCAGGAGCTCGCGCCCCTCCAGCAGGCCTTCGTCGAGGAACACGGCCTCCAGTGTGGCTACTGCACGCCGGGGATCCTCGCGACCGCCGAGGACCTGCTGGCCGAAGAGTCGGATCCCGACCGCGAGACCATCCGGCGGGCGCTGAAGGGCAACGTCTGTCGGTGTACCGGCTACCAGCACGTCGTCGACGCCGTCGAGACCGCCGCCGAATACCGACGGGCGGACGACGAGCCCGTCGAGAGCGGGGAGGCGAGCGACTGAGATGTTCCCGGCCCGCTTCGACTACTACCGCGCCGAGAACGTCGACGAGGCGCTTGCCCTGCTCGACGAACACGAGGACGCCGAGGTACTGGCAGGTGGGCACAGCCTCGTCCCCGCGATGAAAAACGACGGGCGTGAGCCCGCCGTCGTCGTGGACCTGGACGTCGACGACTTGCGAGGGCTGGACCTCGGTGCCGGCGGGACGAGCGTGACCGTCGGCGCGCTGACCACCTACGCGGACCTGGCGGCGGACGACCGCCTCGCACAGGTCGCACCCGTGGTTCAGGACGCCGCCCGCGAGGTCGGCGACCGCCAGATCCGCAATCGCGGGACTATCGGCGGGAACCTGGCGACGGCCCACCCCGCCGCGGACCCGCCCGCGGCCGTGCTGGCGGCCGACGCGACGCTGCTGGTGCAAGGTCGTGACGGGAGTCGGCGGGTTCCTGCGGGCGAATTCTTCGAAGGCGAGGGTGAGACGGCGCTCGCGGCGGGTGAGATCTTGACGGGCATCGAGATCCCCGGGCAGCAGGACGTCGGGACCGCCTATCACCGGCGGACCCATTCGGCGACAGGCTACGCGCTCGTGGGTGTTGCGGCCGTGATTTCGGCGGTCCAGGGGACGGTGCTGGATGCCCGTGTGGCTGCGACCGGCGTCGTCGACCGCGCGGTGCGGCTCTCGGCTGTGGAAGACGAGTTGCTCGGGTCGTCCGTGGGTGGTGGGTCGATCGAGGCGGCCGCGAGTGAGGCCGGTGCGGAGCTGGACGAGGACCGACTGCGCAGTGACCCGCAGGCCTCCGGGGAGTTCCGCCTGAACCTGCTGGAGACCGAGGTCGAACGTACTGTGTCGGATGCTGTGGACGCCGCCGAGAGCGACGGACTGGGGTTCTGATCGACTCTCCCGGGCATCGTTGGCTGAACGCCCTCGCCTCGTTCGCTGTTGGAGTATATCGAACCGCAACTCATAGTGTGCGCTGAAAGCCCTCGCTCGCAGTATATCGAACCGCAACTCATAGTGTGCGCTGAAAGCCCTCGCCTCGCTCGCGAGTGCTGTGCGGGATATCCTCGCTTCGCTCGGATAGGGCCCGCGCAGCACTCGCGAGTTCTGGGAGAGCAAGCTCTCCCGACGTCCCGTTCGCTGCGCTCACGGGACCGCGCCTCGCCCTTTCATCCACCAGGGACCGCGACCGCACAGCACCGCGACAGCCACACACCTCCCCAGCCGATTCGCTCGCTCCTTCGTCGCTCGCTCATCCCTCGCGCTTACACCTCGTGGCCTCCCTGTCGGTCGGCACACTCGACGGCGCGCGCCGAAATCAAGGTCGTCCGCCGGGACATTCGGTTGACCGATCGAGCGAGTTACTCCCGACCGCCGCTCACCGATTGTCGCGGCTCCAGTCGGGGATGGGCACCTGCCCGCCGTCGACGCGGAGTTCGTGGCCGTTGACGTAGTCGCTGGCCGGGGCCGCGAGGAACGCGACGCCGTTGGCGATGTCCTCGGGCTGGGCGAAGGTTCCGAGCGGGTTGAGGTCCATGATCTGCTCGGTGACTGCCTCGGAGAACCCGTCGGTCATGCGGGTGTCGACCCAGCCGGGCGCGACGGCGTTGACGCGGATACCCTCCTGGCCCAGTTCCAGGGCGAGGGACTTCGTGAGGCCCTTGAGCCCCCACTTGCCGACGTCGTACTGCGGGGACATCCCCACCGAGTTCTTGGTGTGGATGGAGGTGATGTTGATTATCTTGCCGTAGCCCTCCTCGAGCATGCCGTCGACGACGGCCCGCGTACAGTAGATCGAGCCCATGATGTGGACCTCGACGTTGAGTCGGAAGTCCTCGTCGTAGCTCTCGTCGAGGAACGGACCGGCGTCGCCGACGCCCGCGTTGTTGACGAGGATGTCGATGCTCCCGAGTTCCTCGACACCCTGCTCGACCATCGCCTGCACCTGTGCCTGGTCGGAGACGTCCGCGCCGACGCCTTCCGCGTCGGAGTCGGTCTCGGCGCGGATGGTTTCGGCGGTGTCTTCGGCGACCTCGGGGTCGAGGTCGTTGACGACGACGTCCGCGCCGTTCTCGGCCAGTTCCAGCGCCGTCGCGCGACCGTTGCCGCGTCCGCCGCCCGTCACCAGTGCTGTCTTGCCTGTGAGATCCAGGTCCATGGCACACGCTTCGAAGCGCCCCCCTATCAAGTTCGGCTCTCACCCGTCCGCTTGCCGGTGATCGCGGGAGGCCCCACGTCGTGTCCGGGAGCGGGACAACAGTTTACTCGCTGTGTTCGCTTTGGACGCGTATGTCCAAGGAGACGCCGCCGTCGGACGAGTCCGGCGCCGGCCCGGACGCGGACCCGAACGCTCCTGGCGGCGATGGTGACCGACTCGTCGGGAAAGGCGTCACTCGCCGCGAGGACCGGGCGCTGCTCACCGGCGACGCTCGCTATACGGACGACGTCGACGCGCCGGGGATGACCCACGTCGCGTTCGTCCGCAGCGACCGCGCCCACGCCGACATCGACGGGATCGACACGAGCGACGCCGAGGCGACCGAGGGCGTCCTCGCCGCCTACACCTGGGAGGACCTGGCTGCCTCGGACGCGCCCTGTGTCCTCTCCGTGCGGTCGGGGCCGCTGGACTGTGACCCGCCCGGCCACCCGGTCCTCGCTCGGGAGCGCGTCCGCTACCAGGGCCAACCCGTGGCGGCCGTGGTCGGGGCGGACCGCTATCGCGCCCGCGACGGCGCTCGGGCGGTCTCGGTCGAGTACGACCCGCTGGACGTGGTCGTCGACGCGAGCGAGGCCCGCGAGTCCGACGCTCCAACCGTCTTCGAGGAAGCTCCGGACAACGTCGCGCTGACGGCGACACTGGGCGACTCCGACGCCGCGAGCGAGGCGCTGGCCGCGGCCGACCACGTCGTCGAACGCGACCTGCGCAACAACCGCCTGATATCGAGCGCCATCGAACCCCGCGCGGCCGTCGCGACGTTCGACACCGGCGAGGAGCGACTCACCGTCGAGATGACCAGCCAGTCCCCCCACGGCCACCGGAGCGACCTCTCCGCGACGCTGGGGCTGCCCGAGCGACGGATCCGGGTCGTCGCCCCCGACGTCGGCGGCGGGTTCGGTCACAAGGGCCACCACCACCCCGGCGAGGCGATGGCCGCCTGGGCCGCCATGCGCCTGGAACGGCCGGTGAAGTGGACCGCCCGCCGGAGCGCCAACTATCTGGAGGGCGCCCACGCCCGTGACCATCACACCCGCGCCGAGATCGGCGTCGACGACGACGGCACTATCCGGGGATTGCGGGTCGAGACCGACGCCAACGTCGGCGGCTACGCGCTGGGCGGCGGCGCGGCCATGCCCGGCTGGTACGGTTCCCTGCTGTCGAGCCAGTACGATATCCCCGCTATCTCCTGTGTGACCCGAGCGGTCTTCACCAACACCGCGCCGCTGCACTCCTACCGGGGGGCGGGTCGACCCGAGGCTGTCTACGTCGCCGAGCGCATGGTGAGCGCGGCCGCCCGCGAACTCGACTTCGACCCGGTGGCACTGCGCCGGAAGAATCAGGTCGACCCCGACGAGTTCCCCTTCGAGACGGCCGCCGGTGCCACCTACGACAGCGGCGACTACGAGACGGCGATGGATCGGGCCCTCGACGCGGTCGACTACGACGACTACCGGGAACGGGCGGCCGAGAGCGACGCCAGCGGCGCGGCCGGCACGGACGCTGACGGCCCCGTCACCGACGACGAGGGCCGACTCGTGGGCGTCGGCTTCGCGTGTTACGTCGAGTCGACGGGCGGCGGGTACGAGAGCGGCGTCGTCCGCGCCCACCCCGACGGGACAGTGACGGTGTCGGCGGGGACGCACTCCCACGGCCAGGGTCACGAGACGACCTACGCACAGATCGTCGCCGACGAACTCGGCGTACCCTACGACGACATCGACGTCCGCGAGGGCGACTCGGACAGCATCCCGACCGGGACGGGCACCTTCGGCTCGCGGAGTACGATCACGGGCGGCAACGCCGTCGCCGAGAGCGCCCGCGCGGTCCGCGAGAAAGCCCGGGACCTCGCCGCGGCGACCCTGGAAGCCGACCCCGCCGACCTCGAACACGACGACGGCGAGTTCCGGGTGACCGGCACGGACCGGTCGGTCAGTTTCGCCGACGTCGCGAGCCAGGCTTACGGGTGGGGTGTCCCCGACGGGATGGACCCTGGCCTGGAGTCGACGACCTTCTACGAGCAGGAGGCGACGGCCTACACCTTCGGCACGCACGCCGCCCGCGTCGCGGTCGACGCCGAGACGGGGGAGATCGACGTGGAACGGTACGTCGCCGTCGACGACTGCGGCGAGCGGATCAACCCGCTCATCGTCGAGGGGCAGGTCCACGGCGGCGTCGCCCAGGGGCTGGGCCAGGCGCTCTCCGAACAGGCGGTCTACGCCGACAACGGCAACCTCCGGACCGCGTCGCTACAGGACTACGCCGTCCCCAGGTCCGTCGACGTTCCCGAGATCGAGACCGAAGCGACGGTGACACCGAGTCCGGTCAACGACCTGGGCGTGAAGGGTATCGGCGAGGCGGGCACTATCGCGGCGCCGCCGACGCTGGTCGACGCCGTCCTCGACGCGCTCGCGCCGCTGGGTGTCGAGTCGATCGACATGCCCCTGACCGACGAGACAGTCTGGACTGCGGTCCGGGACGCCGAGGAGTAACGATCCGGAACGTGGACTGGGGCTGGCGGCTACTCGTCCGCGACCGTCGCCCTCGCGGAAGTGGGGAACGCAGTGTTTGTGAGGACCAGGGGGCCCGTTGCATGACCTGGTGGATCAGGTCGTACTGCTCGACCGGGAACGACTCGATGGGTGCGACCGTCTGGAGGCCGGCGATGTTGAGGAGGTACCTGACCGAGCCTTCCGCCGCCGCCTCGTCGACGATGCGTTCGAGGTCGTCGTCGCTGGCCAGGTCGGCGGGGACACCGACGACTCTCCCGGGGAGGTCGAGTTCCTCGGCGCGCGTGATGACTTCGTCGAGGCCGTTATCGTCGCGGTCGGTCGCGACGGTGGTCAGGCCGTTGGCTGGAACGCCAGGGCCGTGGCGCGCCCGATGCCGTTGGCGCCGCCGGTGACGATCGCGACGTTCTCGTCGGTGTAGACGCGGTCGTCGAGTTCGAGCAGGTCCTCGCGGGTGATCGCTGACGGGCCGTACTTCGCCATCGCCTCCTCGACGGTCGTGTCTGCCATGGGCACATCGACGGGCGTGCGCGGAAAACAGGTGCCGTCGGTCGCTGGCTCGTCTGGGTCAGGTCGCCTCGCCCGGCGGCCCCCGGAGGAGTTCGAGCAGTTTGACGATGGCCCAGCCGACGACGAGCCACGGCAACAGCGGCAAGAAGAGCAAGACGAGGCCGAGAAAGAGTGCGAGGCCGATAGCGTCCATCTCGGTATCGCGGCGCCCGCTGGGCAACGGGGTGACCGTCCGGATGACGCGCTCGACCGGGTGGGGGTCGTCCGACTCCGCGGAGTTGCTCATGCGACCATCTACGGCACGCGAACTCCTGAACGTAGTTGTGGCTTTGTTGCGGACCGCTGGCGAGCAGGCGAGGTGGCGCTCGCTTCGCCGCGAAACCGGTCGCTGGCGGTGTGGTGGCCGGTCACACCCGAATGGAAAGTTAAAACCGGTGGACCCACTCACTATCGGGTATGACTGCAGGCACCGGCGAGCAGCGAGAGCGGGGGTTCGACCACACCGAGGTCGAACCGAAGTGGCAGGACGCGTGGGACGAGGCCGACGTCTTCCACGTCCCCGACGACGCCGAGGACCCCGAATACGTCCTCGCGATGTTCCCCTACCCCTCGGGCGAGATGCACATGGGCCACGTCCGCAACTACGCCATTACGGACGCCTACGCCCGCTACCAGCGGATGTGCGGCGAGAACGTGCTTCACCCGATGGGGTGGGATTCGTTCGGCCTGCCCGCCGAGAACGCCGCCAACGAGCGCGACGTCGACCCTCGCGGGTGGACGATGGACTGCATCGCGACGATGAAAGCCCAGATGGAGCTGATGGGGCTGGGGCTGGACTGGGACCGGGAGGTCACCACCTGCGAGCCCGAGTACTTCCGGTGGAACCAGTGGTTCTTCCAGCGCTTCTACGAGGAGGACCTCGTCGAGCGCAAGGAGACGGAACTCAACTGGTGTCCGGACTGCGAGACGGTGCTGGCCGACGAGAACGTCAACACCGAAGACGGCGTCGAGATCTGCTGGCGGTGTGACACACCCATCGAGCACCGCGATATGGAGCAGTGGTTTTTCACCATCACCGACTACGCGGACGAACTCTACGAGTCGCTGGACGAGATGGACGGGTGGCCCGAGAACGTCCGCGAGATGCAGCGCAACTGGATCGGCCACCAGGAGGGGGACGCCGTCGCCTTCGACCTGACCACGGGCGACAGCGTCGAGATCTTCACCACGCGCCTCGACACCATCTACGGGGCGACGTTCTTCGCGCTCTCGCCGGGCCACGAGGTCGCACAGGCCGTCGCCGAGGACAACGACGAGGTCGCCGAGTACGTCCACCGCGCCGAACACGCCGACGAAGACCTCCCACAGACCTCCGGCGTGTTCACCGGCGAGTACGCCACCAATCCCGCGACGGGTGAGGAGATCCCCGTCTACGTCGCCGACTACGTGCTCTCAGACATCGGGACTGGAGCGCTGTACGCCGTCCCGGCCCACGACGAGCGCGACCACGCCTTCGCCGCGGAACACGATATCCCCGTCCAGCAGGTCGTCGAACCCGCCCCCGACGCGGACGTCGACCCCGGGGACGTGGACGTTCAGGAAGCCGCCTACTCCGAGGACGGCGTGCTCGTCAACAGCGGCGAGTACGACGGCCTCACGAGCGAGGCGGCACGCGAGGAGTTTGTCGACGTCTTCGACGGCGAACACCGGGTCGAGCGCAGCCTCCGGGACTGGTGTATCTCCCGCCAGCGCTACTGGGGGACGCCCATCCCCTTCGTCCGCTGTGATGACTGCGGGTACGTGCCCGTCCCCGAGGAGGAGTTGCCAGTGGAACTCCCCGAGTTCGTCCAGACGACGGGCAACCCGCTGGACGCGGCCGAGGAGTGGAAACAGGTCGAGTGTCCCGACTGCGGCGGGCCCGCCGAGCGCGAGACGGACACGATGGACACGTTCGTCGACTCCTCGTGGTACTTCCTGCGGTACGTCTCGCCACACATGGACGAGGCGCCCTTCGACACCGAACAGGCCAGCGACTGGATGCCAGTCGACCAGTACGTCGGCGGTATCGAACACGCGACGATGCACCTGATCTACTCGCGATTCTTCACGAAGGTGCTCGACGACCTCGGCATGGTCGAGGGCGTCCGCGAGCCCTTCGAGAACCTGCTCACGCAGGGGATGGTCCGCAAGGGCGGGACGGCCATGAGTTCCTCGACGGGCAACGTCGTCTCGCCGCGCCCGTTCGTCGAGAAATACGGCGCCGACACCGGTCGCCTGTTCATGCTCGAGGCCGCCCAGCCCGAGAAGGACTTCGACTGGACCGAGGAAGGCGCCCGGTCGGCACACGAGTTCCTCCAGGGTGTCTACGCGCTGGCGACCGACGTGCCGACGGCGGACGGGGACGCGGACGACGACCGCGACCCGATAGACGAGTACGTCGCCCGCGAGATCGCGGCGACGGCGAGCACCGCCACCGACGAGTTCGAGGCGTTCCGGTTCAACCACGCGCTCCAGGCGGTGCGGGAACTCGTCTCGCTCGTGCGCCGGTACCGCGACGAGACGACGCCCGACCCCGCCGTCGTCGAGCACGGCGTCGAGGTCGTCACGAAACTGCTCGCGCCGGTCGCACCCCACGTCGCCGAGGAAGTGTGGGACCAACTCGGCCACGACGGACTGGTCGCCGAGGCCGACTGGCCCAGCGCCGACCCACCCGCCGGCTTCGAGATCGAGCGCCGTCTCGTCGCGAACACCCGCGAGGACGTCCGCGACATCGTCGACGTCGCCGGTATCGAGGACCCCGAGGAGATCACCGTCGCCGTCGCACCCGAGTGGAAACACGCGGTGTACGACCTCGCTCGCGACTCCGACGCCCCGAACCTCGTCGGCGAAGTGATGGGCGACGAGCGCTTCCGCCAGTACGGCGAGGCCGCCGCCGACTTCGCGAAGGACCTGCAGGCCGAACGCGAGGCCCTCGCCGAGACGCTCGACCCCGCCGACGAGCGAGCCGCGCTGGAACGGGCTGCCTGGCTGATCGAACGGGAGTTCGGGGCTGACGTCGACGTGGTGTCGGCCGAGGACGCACCCGACGACCTCGCCGCCGACGCCCGCCCCGGCCGGCCCGCGATCCGGATCGACTGACGGCTCCTGTCCCGGCCTGCTCGTGTCGATACCGTGAGCGGAGTGGTCTGCCTTCGGTTTGGCTGTTACAATCATCGAGTGACGTTACCACGAGCGGTGGCGCGCGCCGTCGAGGGGTGCGAGGCGCCCCGCGCCTCGATGCGAACGGGGAGGGGACCCGTGAGCGTTTCATCCCGAGACGGCGTCGCGCGAGGGATGAGTAGCACAGGAGCGAACGAAGTGAGCGACGAGCAACGCAGTCGGTTGGGGAGGCGTGTGGCCCGCTGTTACGGTGCTGTGCTGGCCTGGAGTCCTGGCGAACGAAGTGAGCCAGGACTCAGGAGAACGTGCTCTCCTGGTGGACTGAAAGCCCTCGATCCGCTCGCTCGCAGTCGGAGTGGTTCGAACCGCAACCCATAGCCTGCGCTGAAAGCCCTCGATCCGCTCGCTCGCAGTCGGAGTGGTTCGAACCGCAACCCATAGCCTGCGCTGAAAGCCCTCGATCC
>Ga0207718_100475_pt1 | contig 35652 bp, 35 predicted proteins | sample A23M2SouthBayCA_FD_187749 | JGI IMG/M metagenome (GOLD analysis project Ga0207718, IMG submission 187749) | Aerobic enrichment media microbial communities from Eden Landing Ponds, California, USA - A23 M2 (SPAdes) | ecosystem: Environmental > Aquatic > Marine > Unclassified | place: Emeryville... | reverse complement strand
GCGAGCCTACGCGGCGACGGGTGACCCGCTGGCCAGTGATCCCCTCTGTCCGTACGTTCCCGAGGGCTACGAGGGCCCGCTCCCGTGGGAAAGCGACGGGTCGGGGCGGGCGGCTCCCGGCGACTGAGACGGCTGGCGACCCCGTGTCGAACCGGTCGCCGGTGTCTGACTGTCGGTGTACGAATGTCGGTGCGGTTTTAAGCCAGGTGCCGGAAAGGACGCGTATGGTCCGTGACCCGTTCGCGGACGAGACTGAGCCTGACCTCCAGGAGGTCCTGGACGCGCTCGACGACCCCGACTGTCGGACGATCGTCACGGTCCTCGAGGAGCCGATGACGGCCAGCGAAATCTCCGACGCGAGCGACATCCCGCTGTCGACGACCTACCGGAAGATCGAGCGCCTCGAAGAGGCCCAGTTGCTCTACGAGGGGACGGAGATACGGCCGGACGGGCAACACGCAAGCACGTACGAGGTCAGTTTCGAGGAAGTCGTCATTCGACTGACCGAGGAACGGGAGTTCGACACGGAGGTCGCCCGTCGGGCGCGGACACCGGACCAGCGCCTGGAGAACCTCTGGTCGGAGGTGCGCAAAGAGACATGAGTCCACACATCACCACCGTCGCGCTCGTCGCACTGAAAACCATCACGCTCCTGCTCGGGGGGCTCATCACCTACTTCTCCTACAAGGCCTACAGCCGGAGCGGGAGTCAGCCGCTGTGGTATCTCGCGGTCGGGTTCGGAATCGTCACACTCGGGATACTGGCAGCGGGGCTGCTCGACCAGCTGTTGCGATTTTCGATCATCGGCTGGTGGATCCCCTTCGCCGGGAACCTCGGCGAGCAAGGCGTCGCCGACCTCGCCTTTATCATCGAGAGCGCGCTCACCGCCGTCGGCTTCGCCGTCATCGTCTACTCGCTGTACTCCGAGTGATACCCCGTTTCCCGGCTGTCCTGGGGTCGCTGTGTCGCGACCATGGCCACCGCGGGACCGTGTGTCCTCTTCCCACGATCTGAGAACGTGTCTGTGACTATTTCTTCCGGACGGCCGAATCCGAGAACGATGATCGATCTGCTCCTCGTCGTCGTCGTCACCAAGGTGGTGACGTTCACTTTCGGCGGCATTCTGACGTGGCTGTCGTATCGCGCGTTCCTGCGGACCAGAGCGCCGGCCATGCGCGCGCTGACCGTCGGGATCGGACTCGTGACAGTTGGCGCCCTGCTGGGCGGTGTCGTCCACCAGGTCCTCGGCCTCTCGGTACTGGCCGGGGTTGCCGTCCAGAGCATCTTCTCCGCGGCGGGGTTCGCCGTGCTCACCTATTCGCTGTACGCGGAGGGAGCGACGCCGTCGGTCTCCTCGGATCATTGCTCCTCGTCAGGGACCAGATAAGCGCTCGACACCCGCTGTGGCCGTTTTCCCGCCCTGTACTCGTCCATCCGGCAGGCGGGGGGCAGAATCTCGATAAACGACATCTCGATATATCAATCGCTTCAGCCGGAGACGGCGCTACCCACGGTCTGGGTTCGCCAGCCAGCGAGCTAGCACGGGGTTAGCTCATGTCGGCCAGCGGGCCGAAGTCGTCTACTGGTAACACAGAGTAGTCGATCGTGAGCGTGTCTTTCGTCGCCCGGATCTTCCCGACGAACGTCGATATCTCTTCGAGCGAGCCTTCGAGGACGAACAGTTCCATACAGTGGTGCCCGCCGACGTGGCTGTGGAAGTTCGACGCGACGATGTCCTCGTGCTCGTGACGGAGGTGCATCATCTTCTCCTCGACGCTCGTCGTCTCGTAATCGAAGACCACGGTCACGACGCCCATCAGTTCGCGGTCTTCGAGTTTCTTGTCTTCGAACTCGCCGAGAAGGTTGCGACTCGCCTCACGGACCACTTCGCTGCGGCCGGTGTAGCCGTGGTCGTCCGCGAACTGGTCTATCCGTTCGAGCAACTCTTCCGGCATCGAGACGCTGACGACACTCATATAACAATCCAGGCGGTGAATTTTATTAAAACTTATTATAAACGGTGGCTGTGACCGACTGAAACGGGCGTTCTGTCACACTCTCAGCGGTCGAATCGGAACCGATCCGGTCGTCTCTCGGGTACACAGACCCGGCAACGCCACGGCGCAACACCGATATCCGTCCGGAGCCTAGGATCAGTCGATGATGGCGACGACCCACGCGCTGGCAGGCATGGCGCTCGCCAGCGTCGCCGCCCTGTTCGCGCCGGAGTTCGCGCCGGTGGCCGTCGTCGCCGCCGGTGCCGGTGGCGCCTTCCCCGACCTCGACACGCCGGGTCGGCACCGCCGGACGCTCCACTACCCAGTCTACTACTCGCTCGCGGCGGCTGGCCTCCTGGCCGTCGCAGTCGTCGTTCCGACACCTGCCACCGTAGCGCTCGCGGCCTTCGTCGGTGCCGCCGCGGTCCACTCGGCCAGTGACGCTCTCGGTGGCGGCCTCGAACTCCGGCCCTGGGAGGGCACCTCAGACCGGGCGGTCTACGACCACTACCACGGTCGGTGGCTGCGGCCCCGGCGCTGGGTCCGCTACGACGGCTCTCCCGAGGACGTCGCTCTCGCCGGACTGCTCGCCGTCCCGACGCTCGCACTCGCGGGTGGGCCGATCGGGGCGACCGCGATCTCGGGGGCGTTCGTCCCGACGCTCGTGGTCGCGCTCGTCGGCCTGTCGGTCGTCTACGGACTCGTCAGGAAACCTCTCGTCGTTCTCGGTGCGTGGCTCGTCGCCACGCTCCCACCGGGCGTCGTCGACCGTCTTCCCGGGAGTTTCGCCGACGAACTCCGGTGAGCCGTCGGCTCCGCTCGTTTTCGACGGTCACGCCTGCTCGGTATCGTCGGTCACCCCTCGTCAAGTTCCGCCCGGACCATCGCTTCGAACCGGTCGAAGCCGGCTTCGAGTCGGTCGGGACTGTTGGCGAAACTGAACCGGAGGTATCCCTCGCCGCCCGCGCCGAAGGCCGACCCCGGCGCCGCAACCAGGTCGTAGTCGGCGAGCAGGCGCTTCGCGACGTCCATGCTCGGTCCGTCGAGTGCGCTCACGTCGACGAAGACGTAGAAGGTGCCCTCGGGTCGGGGACAGGAGACGCCCGGGATCGCGTCGATACGGTCGAGGACGTACTCCCGTCGCTCGCCGAAGGCGGCTTTCATCTCCTGGACGGGTGCTTGCGGACCGGTGAGTGCCGCCAGTGCGGCGTACTGGGCGGGCGTGTTGACACAGGAGGTCGTGCTCTCGCGGATCTTCGTCACCTGCCCGCAGACGTCGGCCGGGCCGACGAGCCAGCCGACCCGCCAGCCCGTCATCGCGTAGGTCTTCGACACCGACCCGACCGAGAGCACCCACTCGCGCTCCCCGGGGTCGGCGAGGTCGGCGACCCGCGGCGGCGTCTCGCCGTAGGTCAACTCGCGATACACCTCGTCGGCGAGGACGTATGCATCGTGGTCTGCCGCGGCCGCGACCACCCGCTGGACTGCGTCGGGTGAGACGACTCGGCCCGTGGGATTCGACGGTGACGTGAGTGTGACCACGGCAGTGTCCGGGCCGATCGCGTCGACGATACGGTCGGGGTCGGGTTCGAAGCCGCGTTCGGCGGGCATCGGCACCTCGACGGGGTCGGCGCCGGCCAGTCGCGCCCCCGAGATGGGGTTGGGCCAGGCGGGCGTCGGGACGACGACTTCCTCGCCGGGGTCGGCCGCCGCAAGGAGCGCGAGATAGATCGCCTCGACACCGCCGGTCGTGACGACCACCTCAGTGTCGGGGTCGACCAACCGCTCACGCTCCGGGCCGGGGGCGTCCGGGCGCTCACGCTCCGTGCTGCTGTCGACCGATTGCTCACTCCCCTCGGCGTGTCGGTCGGCGATCGCCCCCCTGAGCTCCGGGATACCGGCGTTGGGCGTGTAGTTCGTCCGTCCCGCCCTGGCGGCCTCGCTCGCGGCCTCGACGACGTGTTCGGGCGTGTCGAAGTCCGGTTCGCCCAGTTCCATGTGGACCAGGTCCCTGTCACTCCCCGCCTCGGCCTCGGCGGCGAGGTCGAACAGCACGCGTATCTGCTGGGGCTCGATGGCGCGCACACGTTCCGAGATACGCCCCGCAGTCGGGTCGGACGACTCCTCCATCGGTTCCACGGACCCGCTTCGGGGACAAAGGCGTTCGGAACCCGGGGAATCGTTCGCCCGTCTCGACCCCCGGAGAGTTAACTCGCCGTCGGACGACAGTATCGGCATGGGATCCCTGAACCCCGATTTCACGGACGAGACAGTGGTGGTGACCGGCGGTGCCTCGGGCATCGGCCGGGAGGTCGCGCTGGGATTCGGCGATGCTGGCGCGAACGTCCTCGTCGGCGACCTCGCACCCGAACCCAAAGAGGCCGAGGTCCCCACCCACGAGGTCATCCAGGACGACGGCGGGACGGCGACCTTCGTCGAGGCGGACGTCACCGAGCGCGAGCAGGTCCGGGACCTCGTCGCCGCCGCTCGCGACTACGGCGGGGTCGACGTGATGGTCAACAACGCTGGCCTGTACATCGGGGGTTCGATCCGCGAGCTGGACCCGGCGGATTTCATGGCCATCCAGGAGGTCAACGGGCTGGGAGTCTACATCGGGACGCAGGTCGCCGCCAACGACATGATCGAGCGCGAGGACCCTGGCGTGGTACTCAACACGGCCTCGATCAGTTCGACCGTCGCCCAGAAGGGACAGGTCCAGTACGACGCCTCGAAGGGCGCGGTACGGATGATCACCCGGGGCGCGGCGCTGGAACTGGGCGAGTACGGGATCCGCGTCAACGCGGTCGCGCCCGGCCACATCGCCACGGAGTTCGTCGAGAACTGGTCCCAGGACGCGCCGGCGGAGATCGCCGGCGACGAGATGATCAAACCGGTCCCTCTGGGACGGGCCGGCTTCCCCGAGGACGTCGCCGGTGCCTTTTGTTATCTCGCGAGCGAGGAGGCGAGCTACGTCACCGGCGAACTGGTCACCGTCGACGGTGGCTGGTCCGTCTTCTGATACGGTCGGTTGTATGTCATTTCTGGATTTCGCCGGTCCGCCCGGCGAAATACCGGTAAATCGTCACAACCGACCGTATGACCGGCCACCATCGCCGGGGATGAGGGGACTGCGGGTCCGACACACTTCGGTGCCAGTCGACAGTCTTTGTTGCGCGCCGAAATGCTTCTCTCAAACATCAATATATATATGTCAATACGTGTAATTCGATAGCGAGTAACTGACACGATGGCACGTATCAACGCAGGCGGCAGAGAGTTCACCTACGAACGGATCGGAAAGAACCGCTCGGAAGACGTCTTCGAGGCGGCGCTGGTCGTCGAGTCGCGCGGCGGCGAAGTGTCGATCAGGACGATAGAGCTGGACGTCTCCTCGCGAGACGACCTGAACGCCGGGCGACTGGAGTCGGTGATCGAGCAGTGGCAACAGGAACACCCGACGCTCACTATCGAGCGACTCGTCGTCAGGGAGACCAAACGATGTGGGTTCGGCGAGCGTGTCGACCCCGAGGAGAGCGAGTCCGAACAGGCAGAGGCGCCGCTCTATCGCGGCGGTGGTGCCCAGGCCCGCGCCCGGAACCCATACGAGGTCGGCTTCGGCGACGTCTCCGTCGACAAGGGCGAGGAAGTCGAGTTCCACGTCGCCGGCCCCTCGACGTCGGTCTACGGGAAAGATACTGGCACCGTCACCGGCGTCAAGACCGGGACCGACGAGTACGACGTCCTCATCGTCGAGACCGAATCGGGCACCAAGCGCGTCCGCGAGGACTGGCTGGTCGAGGACGGAGACGACGCGACCGATGAGAGTGGCGGGGACGACGCCGACGGACACTGACGAGCCTGTCGACCTTCTCTCGACAGTAGCGCAGGGGCCGGTGACCGACGCGCACCCGTCTCCGGGTGCCTGCCGCCAGCACATATCGGGCCAGTTTCGTTTCGCCGACCGGTACTATCCCACCTGCCGGGTAGTCGGTCCACGCCTTTCGGTACCGACGGACAGGTGATTTGATACGGTCGGTCTCGAAAGGTGTCCGCATGGGTCGAGACGTCGGGTTCTGGTGGGCGAAATACGGCGACGGGGTCGTTCTGGCCGCGTTCGCGGTCGCTTTCACGGCTTTGCGAGTCGACGTCCCGCTCGTCGGCGACCCCGTCGGCGAGGGGGTTCCGCGGACGTGGTATCTCTCGCTGATACTGGGGCTGTTCGTCGCCTTCGGCCTGCAGTACCTGTACACCGGGGCCTATATCCTCCGAGACCCGACACGAGCCGTCGAGGACCAGATACGGCCCATCTCGACCCACCTCGGGACCAAACGGTCGAGCCGGCGCCTCCGCAAGAAGATGAACTACACCACCGAACCCGGCGCCCGAAACGCCGGAACGGCACTGCTGTATGGCGGCCTGTTTCCCGTCGCACTCGGGATCCTCGGCGTCTTCGTCGTGTTGTGAGAGAGCACCGACCGGGTCACCGGGGTGCGCGGTGGTACCCCACGTGACGGGGCGGCGCTGAACGAACGGGAGAAACCTAGCCGGGTCAGTAACTGCGCTCTTTGGGTTCGTAGACCTTGTCCTCGCCTTCGAGGATGACGTCCTTGTAGTAGAGCTGGGGATTGCCGCCGTTCCAGGCGAGCAGTGTGTGTTTCAGCCAGTTCTCGTCGTCGCGGTACTGGTGTTGCTCGCGCCAGTGGGCGCCGCGGAACTCCTCGCGAGCCAGTGCACCGACGGTGATGGCCTCGGCGATGTCGATGATGTTGCGCGTCTCCATCGTGTGGAGGACGTCCGTGTTGTAGGTGCGCGAGGGGTCCGAGGCGGCGACGTGCTGGTAGCGCTCGCGGGCCGCCCGGATGTCCTCGAGGGCCTCGATCAGGTTGTCCTCGCGGCGGAAGACGTTCACGTTCTCCGTCATCGTCTCCTGGATGTCGTCGCGGACGAGTGCGTGGTTGATGCCGTCCGCTTCGAGCAGGCGGTCGACGCGCTCCTGTTCGCGCTGGACGGCCGCGTCGACGACCGTCTCGGCGTCGACGGCTGCTCCGTCTGCGGCAACGGTCTCGTCTGTACCGCCGAGTGCACCGATCTCGACGCCCGCGTCGATGGATCCGTCCTCGATCTTCGCGCCCGGGCCCGTCTGGATCTCGGGCTCTTTCATGTCTGCGCCGGCGGCGTGGCGGCCCGCGCGAGCGCCGTAGACGAGCAGTTCGGGGAGGGCGTTCCCGCCCAGGCGATTGGCACCGTGCAGCGAGACGCAGGCCGTCTCGCCCGCGGCGTAGAGGCCGTCGATGCAGGTCAGACCGTTCTCGTCGCACTCGACGCCGCCCATCTGGTAGTGCTGGCCGGGCTTGACCGGCATCGGCTCCTCGAGGCCGTCGACACCCTCGAAGTCTTCGGCCAGATGCAGGATGTTCTCGAGGCGGTCGAGGATGCGCTCCTCGCCGAGATGTCGCATGTCGAGGTGGACGTACTCGTCTTCGATCCCGCGACCTTCGTTGACCTCCGTGAGTTCCGCGCGGGAGACGACGTCACGGGAGGCGAGTTCGCCGTCGTTGTTCGCGTAGCCGTACTCGAACATCAGGCGCTCCTCGTCGTCGTTGTAGAGGATGCCACCCTCGCCGCGGACGCCCTCGGAGATCAGGACTCCGGTGGAGGGCAGCGTCGTGGGGTGGAACTGGACGAACTCCATGTCTTCGAGGGGGACGCCCGCGCGGTAGGCCATCGCGTAGCCGTCGCCGGAGTTGGCCACGGCGTTGGTGGTGTGGTCGAACACCTGGCCGGGGCCGCCCGTCGCGAGGATGACGCCGTCGTTGGCGTGGAATCCCTCGACCTGACCGCTGGCGATGTCGTAGGCGACGACACCGTGACACTCGCGTTCTTCGACGTCGTCGTGGTCTGTCACTGCGAGGTTCAGGACCTGCCACTCCTCGTAGACCTGGATGCCACGCTTGACCACCTGCTCGTACATCGTGTGCAGCAGGTGGTGGCCGGTCTCGGCGCCCGCGTAGGTCGTCCGTGGGTGCGAGAGCCCGCCGAACGGGCGCTGGGAGACGGTACCGTCCTCCTCGCGGGAGAAGGGCATCCCCCAGTGCTCCAGCTGGATGACCTCGTCGCGGGCGTCCTGCGCGAACGTTTCGACTGCGGGCGCGTCGCCGAGGTAGTCCGAGCCCTTGATCGTGTCGTAGGCGTGTAGTTCCCAGGAGTCCTCGGGGTGCAGCGCCGCGTTGATACCGCCTTCCGCCGCGCCGGTGTGGCTGCGGACCGGGTGGAGCTTCGTGACCATCGCCACGTCCGCGCCCTCCTCGTGGGCCGCGATGGCTGCTCTGAGTCCGGCACCGCCCGCACCGACGACGAGTACGTCGTGTTCGTGCATTGTCACCAGAATTTCAGGTTCGACTTGACTGCTTCGCGTTTCAGTTCCTGGATGTGCTCGGTCAGCGGGATGTCCTTCGGACACACTTCGGTACAGGAGAACTGGGTCTGGCAGCGCCAGACGCCGTGTTCCTGTTCGACGATGCGCATCCGGTCTTCCTTGCGGGCCTCGCCCTCGCGTTCGTCCATCGCGAAGCGGTAGGCCTTGTTGATGGCCGCCGGCCCCAGGTACTCGTTGTCGCCGGCAGCGATGTTACACGAGGACATGCAGGCACCACACCAGATACACCGCGTGGACATCTTGATGTGCTCCCTGTTTTCGGGGGACTGGCGCTGTTCCTCGTATTCGCCAGTCGGAAGGTCGTCGGGGTCGAAGTAGGGTTCGACCGCGTGCATCTGCTCGTAGAAGTGCTCCATGTCCACGACGAGGTCTTTCACCACGTCCTGGTGTGGGAGCGGTTCGATCCGGACCGGGTCCTCGAGGTCGGCGATCTGGGTCTTGCAACCCAGGCGCTGTTGCCCGTTGACGAACAGCGCGTCAGAGCCACAGACGGCCTGCCGGCAGGAGTGTCGGAAGGTGAGCGAGGAGTCGTAGTGGTCCCGCGCGTAGATGAGTGCGTCGAGGACGGTCATCCCCTTGTGGAAGGGGACGGCGAAGTCGTCGAAACGCGGCTCTTCTTTGCCCTCGACCTCGGGGTCGTAGCGGAACACCTTGAGCGTCACCGCCTCGTCGGCGTCCCGGACTTCTTCCAGTGTCTGTCGCTCGCGTTCGCGGGCCTGGGCCCGGGCTTCCTTCTCGGCCATCCGGCGGTCCTGTGGCGACGGCCCGTCAGTCTCGGCCTCTGCGTCTGTCTCTGCCTCCGTCTCTGCCTCTTGTTCGAGTGTACTCATAGTAGGTCGGTCATCGCGATCGCGACGCGGATCCCTTGCGCTATCAGCGCTATGCTCGCCAGCGTCAAAACACCCCCGACGACGCGCTTGCGCGTCCCCGTCAGGCCCTGATTGACGAGTGCGTTGTAGACGCCGTTGACGCCGTGGAACGTCGCCGTGATCAGGAACATGACCATCGTCGCGAAGTAGCCGACCTGGCTCATCCGCGTCTGGGTGCCCATGAACGTGATGTCGGCGGCGTGGTTGACGAAGTGCAACAGGAAGAAGTGAAACGCGAGGACGCCGATCAGAAACACCGCAGTGAGCCGCTGGAGGAGCCAGCGCGGGCCGCCGCGGTCGAACGAGGAGTAGTGGTCCGACATCGTCAGACCCCCGCCAGGAACGTCGGCACGCTCGCGACGGTGATCGCGGCCGTCACGACGAGCGACGCGTAGAAGCTCTTGTCCTGGTTCTCCAGTCCGAGTCCGAGGTCGACGAACAGCAGGCGGACGCCGTTCAGGATGTGGAAGACGGCCACCGCCAGCAGGCCGACCTCGAGTATCCGGACGATAAGCAGTTCCTCCAGACCCTGAAGGGTCCCGGTGTACAGGGTCGCACCGCCGGTCGCCGTGCTCAACACGGCGATGTGCGTAAAGAGGTAGCCGACGAGCACCCAGCCGGTGAACTTGTGGAAGATCCAGGCCCACATGCCCGCCCGGAACTCCTGCCACCGACCGAAGTCCTCGACCGCCCCGCGGTCGTAGGCTTCACTCATACATCTGAGCATCCGTCCACGGGGGTAAAGTAGTTTCTACCCTGCCCTGGCCCGAAACCGAACACGTTCACACGACTCGGTGCCGATTTCGACGGGTGTCCGGATCCTCGGTTGACCGGTCTATCGGACGACAGGTTCGCTATCCATCACTGGGTTCGCACCGGCGCGTCTCACGGCGCTACCGCGGGCCCTCGGTGCCGTTCGGGCTGTGCCGGATCGCCCGGAGGGTGGCGTCGTCGAGTTCGGCGAGGTGACAGAGCGGGTTGCCCGGATAGACGACGGGGTTTTCCAGCACCCCGACGAGCAGCCCGGTGAAGGGTGCCTCGACGTTCACGGTCTCGGTCTTGAACGGGTTGGCGATGACGCAGATCGTCTCGCCTTCCTCGACGACGCCGCCGCGTTCGTGGCGCATGTCGACGATGCCGCCGGCGTCGGCACGCAGCCAGGTCTTCTCGCCGGAGTCGGCGACGAGCGTCCGCCAGCCCGGCCAGGCGACGACTTCCGAGGGGAGCATGCCGAACTCGGCGAGGACGCTCCGGACACCTCCCAGGGCGCTATCGATGAGCCCCCGCTGGAAGCGGTGGGCCTCGCCCATCTCGATGGTGATCGTCGGGGTGCCGTGTTTCGTCGCTTCGCGGCGCAACGTCCCTTCGGGTCCCTCTCCGCCGATGATGAGGTTCGAGGCGAAGGCGTTGGCGAGTCGCGAGACAGTCGTCTCGTCCATGTCAGCGCGGACGTGGAGCATGTTCGTCCGGCCGCGCGTCGAGGTGTGGAAGTCGAGTCCGAAGTCACAGGGAGCGACGAAGTTGTCGAAGATGCGCTGGGCCATCCGTTTGGCGCTGGTCGATCCTTCCTGGCCCGGGAACGACCGGTTGAGGTCGCGGTCGTAGACCGGCAGGTACCGTTCCTGTGCGATAAACCCCGGGACGTTCAACACGGGGAGGCAGACGAGCGTCCCCGCCAGTTCGGCGAGGTCCCACTCGTGGGCCACTTCCCGGACGACTTCGACGCCGTTGAGTTCGTCGCCGTGGGCCGCCGCGGTGAGGACGGCGGTCGGGCCGGGGTCTTCGCCGTTGACGATCGTCACCGGCATGCGCACGGGGTCACCGAGATACGTCTCGCTGACCGTGTAGCGGACGTTCGCTCGCTCCCCCGGGTCGACGCCGCCCCCGTCGAACGTGAACGGCTCGGCCTCGTCCATACCCCGGAGTAGACGCCACCACTGAAACGTGTGACGACCCGGGCAGGATCGCCGCGACCGGCTGACAGGCCGCTTCCCGCCACTCGGTCGCGTGCGACCGGTGACAGGTCATTCGAAGAGACCGCTTCCGCGATTTTCGGCAGGCATTTTTGGGTGCCACGAGAGCGGCCAGTATGGCAACTCCGGACCCGGAATCCGTGTCTGTGGGGGTACTGAGTCTGCACAACAGCAAGGAGACGAAAGCGATCTGCAACGCGGTCGAGGCGCTGGGTCACGACCCCGAGTGGCTCCGCCGGGAGAACACGACCATCCACATCGACGAGGGCCAGCCGACGCTCGAACCGGACGTCGACGTGCTGGTCAACCGACTCCTCCTCTCGAAGTCCACGGAACCCGAGGAGGAACTCGGCCTGGCGAACGCCCTCGACAGGCTCCGACCGATGCTCAACCGGCCCGACGAGACGCTGACGGCGATGCACAAGGTCGCCGCGGCCGTCGCGCTCACCTACGAAGACCTCCCCACGCCGGACGCGCTGATGGCGCTGTCCTCGGACCGCCTCAACGATGCGCGGGACTCCTTCGGCGAGGAGGCCGTCTACAAGACCGCTATCGGCACGAACGGGGGTGGCACCTGGAAAGTCGGCCCTGGCGAACGGGTCAACGCCCGCGTCGGCAACCGGTACGCGTTCCTCCAGGAACTCCTGGAGGGCTCGCCCGGGGACGCCCGCGACCTCCGGGTGTACGTCGTCGACGACAGTGTCGTCGGCGCGATGTACCGCTACGCCCCGGACAACGACTGGCGCACGAACGTCGCGCTCGGTGGCGACGTCGCGGACGCCACCGACGACGTCCCCGAGGACGTCCTCTACACCGCCCGTGCTGCGACGGACGCCATCGGCCTTGATTACGCCGGTGTCGACCTCGTGGAGGGCGAGGACGGCTGGTACGTCCTCGAAGTCAACCCCACCGCCGGGTTCAGGGGTCTGTTCGAGGCCACCGGCCGCAGTCCGGCCCCCTACATCGCGAAACTCGCCATCGAGCGTGCCGGCGGCGAGGTCGACGACGAGCGCGTCCGCGAACTCTCGGCGACACTCGACGACAGCGTTCCCACCTGCAAACCGAAGCGGGCGGTCCAGCGGTCCGAGGAGCCACTCGTCATCGGCTACACCGAGGAAGTCGTCCTCAGCGGCACCAGCGGTTCCGAAACTGTAGTCGCCAAATCCGACACCGGCGCGACCAGGACGAGCATCGACACGCAACTCGCCGCCGACATCGGCGCCGGCCCGATCAAGAGCATCGCCAAGGTCCGCTCTGGCAGCCAGAAGACATCCAAGAGCCGCCCCGTCGTCGACGTGGTCGTCGGCGTCGGCGGCAACCGTCACACCGTCACCGCCAGCGTCGAGGACCGCAGCCACATGAACTACCCCGTGATCCTCGGGCGCGACATCCTCGGCGACTACCAGGTCGACGTCAGCCGCAAAGCGAACACGGACGGTGACGAGGCCGAATCCGAGGAAGAAGAAGAAACCGTCGAGGAGTAGTCGACCACTCTCCGGGACTGGACTGTTTCTGTTCTCGGGTCAGAGGGAGACTACGGCTCTCTGGGCAGCCGACACGGCGTGTGCTGTCCGATCAACCGACACAGCGATTGCCGTCGGACCAACCAATACAGCGAGTACTGCCGAACCAACTGCCGTGGCGCGCGCTGTCTCGCGCTTTCATGCGCGAGTCGGAAACCGTGCGAGGGATGAGCATCGAAGCGAGCGGAGCGAAGCGAGACGCACAAGAGGTTGGGGAGGCGTGAGGCCGTCGCGGTGCTGTGCGGGGCGGAGCGGTTGCGGGGCGGTGCTGTCCTGGCGGACTGAAAGGGCGAGGCACGCTCGCGGTGAGCGGAGCGAACGGAGTCGCCTGAGCGGGCTCTATCCGAGCGGAGTGAGGATATCCCGCTCAGCGACCGCGAGCGAGCCGAGGGCTTTCATCGCTAATTCCGAGTAGCTGTCACGACTCATAGCGAGCCGAGGGCTTTCATCGCTAAATCCGAGTAGCTGTCACGACTCATAGCGAGCCGAGGGCTTTCAACCCACTATCTTGAGTCCGGTTGTAGTCACGCCTACTCTCACAGCTAGCGAGCGAATCAAGAACTCTCACCAGCCCTCGTCAGACGAACTCCGGTCAGTAATCACGGTCGCCAGTTCACGCGCAGTTTCGACGTGCTCGTCGGCCGCGTCGTGACCGGTCGTCTCGACGTTCGACAGCAGGTCAACGACGTGGCCGACACGTTCCCGAATCACGGCCTCGTCGAGGTCACCGCCGACCACTCCCGCCACGACGCCCTGTGCCTCGCCGATCCACCGACTCGCCGCACGCTCGACGGGCAACTCCTCGGTCGCTACCAGTTCGGCGTGCAATCGCTCGACGAGTTCGGAAAGTGACGCGTCGCCAGTGTCTTCCGCCGGATCCTCGGTCACGATTCACCCCTCCACAGCGCGCCAGAGATACAGACTCGCGTAACTCCGGTGGGGCGCCCACTCGGTTGCTCGGTCGCGCATCTCCGCTCTGGTCAGTTCCTCGTCGAACACCGCTTGCATCCCCTTCCGGATCCCCAGGTCTTCGACGGGGAAGACGTCCTCGCGACCGAGGCCGAACATCAGAAACATCTTGGCGGTCCACGGCCCGACGCCGCGCACTTCAGTCACCTCGTCTGCGACGGCATCGTCGGCCATCCCCGCGAAGTAGTCGTGGGTCCACTCACGTTCCTGGAAGGCGCGAGCGGTCGCTTTCACGTACTCGACTTTCGCCTCGGAGAGGCCGGCGTCGTGCAACGCCGCGGCGTCCGCGGCGAGCATCGCGTCGGGCGTCACCTCGAAGCGGTCGAACAGTCGCCCCTCGATGGCGTCGGCGGCGTCCATCGACACCTGCTGGCGGACCAGCGAGACGACCAGTCGTTCGTAGAGATCCGCGGCCGGTTCGATACTGACCGGGCCGTGTTCGCTCACGACCGACCCCAGGGCCGGGTCGTCGGTCAGCGCCACTACGTGGTCCTCGACTGGTGAGTCCATTGGCTCGGCAGTCATACCGTATCTCTGGGACCGCGGCGGCTATGGGCGTTTCGACGCGGAGTCACTATCTGGACGCTACGGGGCGTACGCGGGCGCCACAGGTCCAACGCGGGCGCCACAGGTCCAACGCGGACGCCACAGGTGGTCCAGCCGGTCGATTCACCGGCTCGGGACCCAGGCCGGTTCGACGTCTACCGGCGGGCACCCCGCTTCGGCGTCACCCTCTGTCGGCGTCCCGGGCTGTTCGGGACGTTCGGGCGTGCCGGGCGTTTCCGGACGCTCGGTGGTTTCCGTGCTCTCGGGCGTTTCGCGTTGCTCGGTCTCGCTCGGGTCGTCGATCCGCTCGGCAGGGTTACCGGCGACTGTCGCGCCCGGCGGGACGTCCTTCGAGACGACCGCGCCCGCGCCGACAGTCGCGTCCTCGCCGATGGTGATGTCGCCGACGAGCGTCGACTGGGCGCCCAGCGTCGCGCCCGACTCGACCGTGGGGTGGCGCTTGACCGGCCGCGGGTCGTTCCCGCCCAGCGTCACGCCGTGGTACATGTTGACGTCGTCGCCGATCTCCGCGGTTTCGCCGACGACGACGCCCATTCCGTGGTCGATGAACACGCGCCGGCCCAGGTCGGCGCCGGGGTCGATCTCCACGCCCGTCACCAGGCGATTCAGCTGGGCGAGCGCCCGGGCGGCGAGTCGGTGGCCGCGCTCGTGCAGCCAGTGGGCGACTCGGTGGAGCCAGACGGCGTGCAGTCCGGCGTACAGCAGGACTTCGGCCGTGGACTTGGCGGCGGGGTCTGTCTCGCGTGCGGTGCGAACGTCTTCTGTGAGTGTGTCGAGCATCGTGGTGTCCGGTTGGTGTGGGGTATCCGGTCCGTGTCGGGTGTGAGGTCTGGATGGCTACGCTAGGAGCCGAGACGAAAAGAGCGGACGCTCAACAACAGCGCCGACGACCAGTCTGCTGGTCGACAGCTGTGCGACCGGACGAGCGCGAGCGCCCGTGGGACATGGTTGTGCCTCGGTCGTCCAGTGGTTTAAATGATCTGTCCAACAGTCGCTGGGACTGTCGCCACGGCTGGACCCGCTGTCGCGCGTTGAAAGTCCTCGGCCCGCTCGCTAGCTGTGCTTGCTGTCACTCTAACCGCAACTCACACTGAGTGTTGAAAGCCCTCGGCCCGCTCGCTAACTGTGACAGTCGAGTCGACCACAGTTGGCAGTGGTGGCTGAAAGCCCTCCGCCCGCTCGCGGTCGCTCAGCGACATATCCGCGCTCTCCGCACCGCCCGCGCGGATAGGGGCCGCTGAGGCGACTAAACTGGACGCGAGCGCGCCTCGCCCTTTCAGTCCGCCAGGGACCGCCCCGAAACTGCCCCGCAACCGCACAGCACCGCGAGGGCCTCACGCCTCCCCAGCCTCTTGCGTTGCTCGTCGCTTCGCTCCTGCGCTACTCGTCCCTCGCACGGTTCCGTCTCGCGGCCCTCGCGAAATTCGCTCGGGCACGCTCGACAGCGCGCGCCGTGGCGGTTGGTCGAACAGCACTCGCTGTGTCGGCTGGTCGGCGAGTCTACGCCAGCCCGGCCAATCGGATAGCTCAGCGAACAGTGGGAGACGAACGAGGAACCCTGCCGTTCAGGGTTGCTGGCGCCGACTTACACCATGCCCTTGCCGAGCAGTTCGCGGGCGATGATGTTCTTCTGGATCTCGGTGGTCCCCTCGTAGATCTGGGTGATCTTGGCGTCGCGGTAGAACCGTTCGACGTCGAAGTCGTTCACGTACCCCGCACCGCCGTGGATCTGGACGGCCTCGTCGGCGACGTCCACCGCGACCCGGGAGGCGTACTCCTTGGCCATCGACGCCAGCTGTGTCAGCTGTTCGTCCGCGTAGTCGACGCTCCAGGCCGATTTGTAGGTGAGCTGGCGCGCCGCCTCGGTCTTCGTGTACATGTCCGCGAGCTTGTGCTGGATCGCCTGGAACTCGCTGATGGGCTTGCCGAACTGCTCTCGCTCCTGGGCGTACTCGAGGGCCCGTTCCGACGCGCCGCGCGCGATGCCGACGCCCTGTGCGGCGACTGCGGTGCGGGTCTCGTCGAAAAACTGCATGAGCTGCAGAAAGCCCGCGCCGCGGGTCCCGAGCAGGTTCTCCTCGGGCACGCGGACGTCGTCGAAGATCAACTCGGCCGTGTCGGAGGCCCTGATACCGAGCTTGCCGGTGATCTTCTCGGCTTCGAAGCCATCCCGGTCCGATTCGACGATGATCTGCGAGAAGCCGTTGTACCGCCCCTCCGCGTCGGGGTCGGTCTGACAGAGCACGACGAAGAAGTCACCCACCGAGCCGTTGGTGATCCACATCTTGTTGCCGTTTATCACCCACTCGTCGCCGTCTTTCTCGGCGGACGTCGACACCGAGGAGACGTCCGAACCGACGTCCGGTTCGCTGATGGCCGACCCCATGATCGCCTCGCCGGTCGCCACGGGTCGCAGGAACTCCTCCTTCTGGTCCTCGGTGCCGAAGGCGTCGAGCGCGTCCGCCCCGAACGCCGCCGAGGAGATAGAGAGACCGATACCGGGGTCGGCCGCGAACAACTCCTCGACGATGATGACGTTCGTCAGGTAGTCGTAGCCGATGCCACCGTACTCCATCGGGACGTTCGAACCGACGAACCCGAGCTCGGCCGCCTTGTCGAGTACCTCGTGCGGGAACTTCTCCTCGCGGTCGTACTCGGTGGCGACTGGCTTGATCTCGTTTTCGGCGAATCGCCGGACCTCGTCGCGAACCTGTTTCTGCTCGTCGGAGAGTGCGAAGTCCATATGCTATGCGTTGGCATTCAACGCATATAGGGTTTCGGACACGAACGACAACTGGTTTGTAGTTTTCTGGCGAGAGAAACCTTGAAACGGGAGCCGAGCGAGTGTAGAGACGTCATGGACCTCGACGATATCGACACGATAGCCGTGCTCGGCGCCGGCAACATGGGCCACGGGATCGCTGAAGTCGCCGCGCTGGCGGGGTACGACGTGAACATGCGCGACATCAAAGACGAGTTCGTCGAGAATGGGTACGACCAGATCGAGTGGTCACTGGGCAAGCTCGCCGAGAATGGCCAGATCAGCGAGGACGAGCGCGACGCGACTCTGGAGCGGATCACCCCGCTCGTCGACTTCGAGGCCGCGGCCAGTGACGCCGACGTCGTCATCGAGGCCGTCCCCGAACAGATGGAGATAAAGAAAGACGTCTACGGAGAACTGGAAGAGTACGCGCCCGATCACGCCATCTTCGCGACCAACACCTCCAGTCTCTCGGTGACGGAGCTCTCGGAAGTGACCGAACGTCCCGAACAGTTCTGCGGGATGCACTTCTTCAACCCGCCCGTCCGGATGGCGCTGGTCGAGGTCATCTCGGGCGCCCACTCCAGCGACGAGACGCTCGATACCATCGAGGCCCTCGCAGAGGACTTCGAGAAGACGCCCGTCCGGGTCCGCAAGGACTCCCCCGGGTTCATCGTGAATCGCGTGCTCGTCCCGCTGCTCAACGAGGCCTGCTGGATGGTCCACGAGGGAGAGGCCACCGTCGCCGAGATCGACTCGACGACGAAGTTCGACATGGGTCATCCGATGGGCGCGTTCGAACTCGCCGACCAGGTCGGCCACGACGTCACGCTGCACGTCCTGGAGTATCTCAACGACGTGCTCGGCGAGGCCTACGAGCCGTGCCCCCTGCTCGTCGAGAAAGTCGAAGCCGAGGAACTCGGCAAGAAGACTGGGTCGGGCTTCTACGACTACGAGGACGGCGGGGTCGAGATCCCGGCCGACGAGGGTCGCGAGGACGTCGCGACGCGACTGGTCGCGATGATGGCCAACGAAGTGGGCAAACTCGTCGGCGACGAAGTCGCGCCCGTTGGCGACATCGACCAGGCCATGGAACTCGGCACGGGTCATCCCGAGGGTCCGGGCATCGTCGCCGACGACCACGGCCTCGACTCCCTCGTCGAGGCGCTCGAAGCTCGTCACGAGGAGACTGGCGAGCCCCGCTACGCGGTCGCCGATGGCCTCCGTGAGGCTGCCGACTCCGGTGGTTTCTACGACGAGGAGGGCGACGTGGGCGACGAGACGAGTTACGAACAGATCGCCGTCGACGTCGACGACCGCGTCGGTCACATCGAACTCGACCGCCCGACGCGAATGAACACCATCACGCCGCAGATGCTGGACGAACTGGAGGCCGCGCTCGACGCCTTCGAGGCGGACGACGAGGTCCGCGCAGTGCTCCTCGAGGGTGGCGGCGACCGCGCGTTCTCGGCGGGGTTCGACGCCGCCACCGCTGCACCAGAGGGCCCCATCGACGCGACTGAGATGACCCGGCACGGTCAGCAGGCGTTCACCCGGTTCGAGGAAGTCGGTATGCCCGTCGTGGTCGCGGTCGACGGCTACTGTCTCGGCGGCGGGATGGAACTCGCGGCGTGCGCGGACCTGCGTATCGCCAGTGAGAGCGGCCAGTTCGGCCAGCCCGAACACAACCTCGGCCTGATGCCCGGGTGGGGCGGGACCCAGCGTCTCCCGCGCATCGTCGGCGAGGGTCGGGCCAAGGAGATAATCTTCACCGCGAGAAACGACTACGACGCCGAGACGATGCACGACTACGGCTTCCTGACCGAAGTCGTCGGGCCGGACGAGTTCGACGACCGCAAGTGGGAACTCGCCCGCGACCTCGCGGCAGGGCCACCGATCGCCCAGAAACTCACCAAGCGCGCGATGCTCGCCGGACGCGACGACATGGAAGCCGGCCTCGAACTCGAGGCCTCCTCTTTTGGCCACCTCTTCACGACCGACGACGTCTGGGAGGGGCTGGCCGCCTTCCAGCAGGACCGCGAGCCCGAGTTCGAGGGGAAGTGAGCCGACGGTAGTTCGCCGAAACACGTTCGCTTCTCGAATACATCGTATGCAGCACGAGCACGTCTATCTCGACGAACTACTCGATAGACTGGCCGTGAGCCGGACAGCCGAGGACGTCCGGGAGATGGCCGGTTTCGGCGGCGAAGGGGTCGCCGAGGGGATGAATGAAGCTCGTGAGGAACTCAACGAGTCGCTCGAAGAGCGAAGCAATCGGTAACCGATGCTGTGTCTCGACAACGATGTCTTCCGGAAGTACACCAACGAACCGCCCGATCGAGACGTCGTGAGGTACCTGGCGAACCATCACGAGGAGCCGTGGGGATTGCCGGCCATCGTCCTCTTCGAGTGGTTCCAACTGTACGATAGCCACGCCACGATTCGCACGAGACGAGGCCAGGCAGACGAACTGATCGACGAGATTCTCGCTCTCGACGACGACGTTGCCGTCGAAGCGGCGAATATGCGAGCGCGGCTCGCCACCACAGAGTCGAGCCTGGATCTGGCTGACCTTCTCGCCGCGGCAACCGCCCGACAGGCAGGAGCGACCTTCGTGACGGCGAACAAGACCGACTTCGACAAGGCCCCGATTCACCAGCTGCTGGACGTCGAAGTTCTGGACCTGTAGTTCTGTCCGACGACTATGGACGATCAGTACGCGAACAGTTTCCAGACCCACTCCTGGGGCGTCCGCGGCCCGGGCGCTCGGGGGGTCTCGACGTCGACGTCGGTCCGGACCTCGAACCGTATCTCGACGCTGAGGTTCCGCTCAGGTGTCGTCGCGTTCAGTCGTGCCCGCCCACCAGTCACCACACTCGTGTCGCCGTCGACCCGCATCCGGATCTCGGCCGTCTCGTAGGTCACGCGCTCGGGCCGGGCGGGAAACAGGGCCGTGAAGACGGCGTCACCGTCGGTGAGGACGAGCGTTCGCGTCCCCTCGGACTCGTTTCCCGTCTGCCACTCGCCAGTCCCGGCCTCGGGGAGGCCGAACTCCCCGGCGTCGACGTCGTAACTCGGGCCTGCGAGTCGCCAGTAGCCCGGGTACGCGAGCGCGTTCCAGCCCCTGTCCGTCCGCTCGGCGAGGCCGAACGGTCGCGTCCGCCAGGCCAGACTGGCTGGTCCGTCACCCCGCTTCGCGTAGACCGCACCAGCGTCGGCGTACAGGGTGGTCCCGGGGCCGCCGAAGTCGACCCGCTGCTCGAACTGCCTGTGCGTGCGGTCGACTGTCGTGACGACGCGCGCACCGTCGTTTCGGACGTGACTGATCGCGTGGTCGGCCGATTCCGTGTTCTCGACGGCCACGGCGTAGGCCGCCGTCGGATCGTCGGGGAGCGGTTCTGGCCCGTCGCCCGGTCGCGTCTCGGTCGCGCGGACGGCACTCGCTCCGGCCACGGCCGGGACGAAGACCACCGCCACCAGCGCGAGTCGCCCGGCCGGTACCGCTTCGGGAGGTTTCACGCGCTCGGTGAGCGCCGCGACGACCGGGTAGCCACAGACGACCGCGAGTGCCAGCAGCCCGCCAGCGACGCCGGTCGCGACACCTGGGAGGATACCGGGGGTTCCCGGTCCCGTCGCGACGAGCGCCGAGACCCCGCCGAGAGCGGCCAGCACGCCCGCGCCGGCGAAGGCGAGGAGTGTTCCGCCGGTCCGTCTCGGTGCGCTCAGTGCGACGAGCGGTGCTCGTGCGACGACCTGCCACTCAGCGCCAGAGGTGGCCCGGTCGACCGCGGGGACGAACAGCCCCCACGCCGTCGTCGTCCCGACCGCGACACCCACGAGCGGTGTCCCGAGGACCACGGCCATCGACAGCGGGTCGTAGCCAGCCCAGTAGAGCCAGTAGCGAACCGGCGTGTCGACGGCGAGGAACAGTCCGGTCCCGACGAATAGCGAGCAGACGTGGCCCAGCACGGCGAGGACGAGTAGTCCGCCGGCGCGGTTACGCAGGGTCGAGACGACGCCCGCGCGGAGTGGTTCGGGGGCGTCACCGGTATCCCCAGCGAGTCGTCGCACGGACGGAAGGGCGGCGCCGAGTACTGGGACGGCGACGACTGGCGGGACGAGGACCGCGAACACCGGATGGACGAGTCCGGCGAGGATGCGGACGAACGCCTCGCCGGCGACGGCGAGGAACCCGAGCGCGAACACTCCCGGACTCGTCGTGGCGGTCCGGAGGCCGCGTTGGAGGGCGGTGGACACGACTCACCGTCCGCAGGATGGTCCCGTCAATCTTTCCCCGGCGTTCCCGACCTTCACCACTCCAGGCTGATCCTGTCACCGACGCCGACGCCGAACGCGTCGTCGCCCCGCCCCTGGTTGACGGCGAGTTCGACGTTGCCGTGACTCCCGACCGTCACGAGTCGGTCGCCGACCGCGAGTTCGGCGTAGGCCTCACGGACCGGGGCTCGCTCGCCGTTCACTTCCACGGCCGAGACGTCGGTGACCGTCTCGCCCGGGACGTTCGTTATCGCGTTGCCGAACCCGTCGACGACGAGGATCTCGCCCGTTGCGGCGCTCTCGTCCACGTCGGGTTCGGGGAACCGCAGGTCGACCCAGTCGTCTGTCGGGACACAGCGGTCGACCGCCCCGACGGTGTCGGCATCGTGGACCTCTGTGGCGGCCGGGGCAAAGACGTCCCGGCCGTGGAAGGTGTTGCTCGCCGTCTCGTCGTCCTCGTAGTCGTAGCGCCAGACGCGCAACTCCTCCTCGGGGGCGGCGGTCAGGTGACGAGCGACCGGGACGACGACACCGTTGTCGGGTGCGACGAACTGGTGGTCGCCGGCCTCGACGACGACGGCCGCGCGGTCGGTCCCCACGCCGGGGTCGACGACGACGCAGTGGGTGGCCGGCGGGAAGTACGGGGCGACCTCCCGCAACCAGAAGGCGGCCGCGCGGACGTCCTGCCTGGGAAAATCGTGGGCGATGTCTTCGATACGGGCGTCCGACCGCGAGGCGATCACTCCCTTCATCGCCGCGGGGTACGGACTCGGGAAGTCCGAAGCGAGCGTAATCATGGCAGGACCTCGCCCCGCGAGCGTGTTAACGCTCCGGGTTCGGGATCCGGGTTCGGGACGACGCACTCAGTCCAGCAGGCGGGCGTCGGTCGGGTCGAACCCCAGCGAGACGCGTCCCTGGTGGCCGGAGTCGGGCGTGCGGAAGACCACCGTCCGGTCGCCCCACTCGGCGTAGTAGCGAGTCGTCTCACCGAGGTACTCGCCCGTCTCGACGTCCACGTCGAACCTGTTAGACTGCTCGTCGGCCGAGAGCGTCGTCGGGCGCACGCTGAAGGTCACGGAGTCGCCGACAGCAGGCAGGTCGGCACCCGTCCCGTCGTCGGTGGCCGCGCGTTCGGCGGCGACCTGGAACGCGACGCCGTCGACGTCGACGGTCACTGTCGCGCCGTCGTGGCCAGCGACGGTCCCCGAAAAGAGGTTGTTCTCGCCGACGAACGAGGCGACGAACTCCGTGGCGGGGCGCTCGTATATCTCCTGTGGCGTCCCGACCTGTTCGACGCGGCCGCCGTTCATCACTGCCACCCGGTCGGAGATGGCGAGTGCCTCTTCCTGGTCGTGGGTCACGTAGACCGTCGTCACGTCGAGTTCGGACTGGATCGATTTCACCTGCCGACGCAGGGTCTCGCGCAACCGGGCGTCCAGCGCCGACATCGGTTCGTCCAGCAGGAGGATCTCGGGCTCGGGGGCGAGCGCCCGGGCCAGCGCCACCCGCTGTTGCTGGCCCCCCGAGAGTTCGTCGGGGTCGCGCCCACCCATCTCCGGGAGGTCGACGAGGTCGAGCAACTCGGCGACGCGCTCGTCCGTGGTCGTCCCCGCGGGCGGGTCGGCGAACTTGAGGCCGTAAGCGACGTTCTCGGCGACGCTCATGTGCGGGAACAGGGCGTAGTTCTGGAAGACGATACCCACGTCCCTGTCCTCGACGGGGACGCCCGCGACGTCGCGGTCGTCGAATCTAACGCTGCCGCCCGTCGGTGCTTCGAGGCCAGCGATAGTCCGGAGTGTGGTGGTCTTGCCACAGCCCGACGGCCCGACGAGCGTGAAGAACTCGCCTTCCTCGATAGCCAGTGAGACGCCGTCGAGGGCGACGGTGTCGGCAAAGGACTTTCGGACGGCGTCGAGTTCGAGACTACCCACGCAACTCACGCTCCTCGTGGCGTTTTTGCCTACCCATTCAGACCACGTCCGTCGCCGAGTCTATCGATGAGGACGAAACTGACCGCGGTCACGGCGAGCAGGACACAGCCCATGGCGGTCGCGGGGCCGAGCCGCCGCCCCCGAAACCGTTCCATCGCGACCGGCATCGTGTACTCGGTGCCGCCGGTCGCCAGTATGATTGTCGAATCGAACTCGCCGATAGACAGCGCGAACGCGAAGGCCATCCCCGCCAGGATCCCGGGGACGACGATGGGCAGTTCGACGTCCAGCAACACCCGGGTCCGCGAGGCCCCCAGCGACCGCGCGGACTCGAGCATCGAGTCGTCGATGCCGGCCAGCGCCGGCGCGACGGTTCGCGTCACGAACGGGTAGGCGCCGACGGCGTGGGCCGCGACGATTGCCAGCGCGCCCGAGACGGTAAAGCGGTACCCGAAGGCCTCGAAGCCAAAGACCAGTCCCCGGAGGAGGCCGAGGCCGACGACGACGCCACTGACCGCGAAGGGTGCCATGGCGAGAGTGTCGACGAGTTTGCGGCCCCGGAAGCCCCGCGTGCTGACTACGGCCAGCAGGACGCCCATCGGCACGGCGAGTACGAGCGTCCCCGCGCCGAACACGAGGGAATTCTGGATCGCGGTCAGTGGTTTGACCTGGAAGCTGTACGCCTCCGTCTGGCGTTCGACGAGGAAGGCGTAGTTGCGCAGTGTGAACCCCTCTGCGCCCGTGACACTCGCGAGTACCATGCTCGCGATCGGCAAGACGAAGACGACGAGCGCGACCGCGCCGTAGCCCAGAACCGCCAGTCTGTCGAGCGAGACGCCGCCGAACAGCGGTTTGCGGGCTGGTGGTCTCGCGGCGCTGCTCGCGCGCTGGCGCGCCTCGTACTGGAGGTAGGCGTAGGTCAGGGCCAGCGAGAAGACGATCTCCAGGACCGCCAGTCCGGCGGCGGTCCCGTACTCCAGTTGCTCGACGCTGTGGAAGACCCACACTTCGATCGTCGCCTTCTGCAGTCCCCCGAGCGCGAGGACGATGGCGAAGGACATGAACGAGAAGATGAACGTCAGGAGCGCACCGGTCAAAATCGCGGGGAGCAGTTGCGGGAGTGTCACGTCACGAAAGGCCCGCAGGCGCGAGGCGCCCAGGCTCCGGGCAGTCTCGGGCATTCCGGCGTCGACCCCCTCCCACGCGGCGGCGGTGATGCGCGCGATCAGCGGCGCGTCGTAGAAGGCGTGGGCGAGGACGATGATCTGGAGCGTCCCGAGCAACTCCAGTCGTGGGAGTCCGACTGCGAGCAGTGCCTGATTGACGATACCCTCCCGGCCGAACGTCGCGAGGAAGCCGATGGCGACCATGATCGTCGGCATGACGAAGGGGAGGGCAGTCAGCGACCGGATAGTCCGCCGACCGGGGAACTCGAAACGCGCGAGGATCCAGGCACCGGGGAGGCCGAGGACGACGCTCGCGAGCGTCGAGAGCAGCGCCTGCCAGGCGGTGAACCCGAACAGTCCCAGTCGGTAGTCCGGGAACGACCGGACGACCACGGCGGGGTCAGAGAGCGCGGCCGCGAACGTCCCGAAGTAGAACTCCGAGGTGAGTATCGAGGTGAATATCTCCAGGGAAAAGCGCCCGTCGACGCGTATCGACTCGACCAGTACCGTGCCGACCGGATAGAAGAACATCACGACGAGCAGGCCGAGCGTCGCCACTGCTGCGACGGGAACACCGACGCGTTCGACGACCTCGGGGCGTTCCATGGCCGTCAGTTCGGACTGGTGACGTTCACGGTCAGTTGCTGGCGACCTGCTGGGACCAGTCGTTCAGCCAGGTGTCCATGTTCCCGACGAGGTCGTCGTAACTGTAGCTCACGACGGTCTCGGGCTCGTAGACGAGGTCGTCGTAATCGCTCGGGAGTTCGGCGTTGCTCACGGCCGGGAGCGCGACGTTGCGCTCGGCCACTTCGGCCTGGATGTCGGGCTGGAGGATGAAGTCGATGAAGTCGGTCGCCACGTCCATGCGGTCGGTGCCGGCGAACGGGGCCACCCCCTCCAGATAGGCGTAGCCGGTGTCGTTGGGGAACCCGACCTGGTGGCGGGCCATGTCCTGGTCGTAGCGGTCGGCGAACACCTGGTCGGTCGAGTACGAGACGACCATCGGCGCCTCGTCGCTGGAGTACGCTGAGTAGGCCGCGCTCCACCCCTCCAGGATGCGCGCCCCGTTGTCGATCAGACGCGACCAGTAATCGAGGTAGTTGTCCTCGCCGAACTGGTCTACGGTCCAGAAGAGGAACTCCAGACCCGTTTCGCTGTTCTGTGGGTTCGGAACGAGCAGGCCGTCCTCGTATGGGTCTGCGGCGAGGTCCTCGAAGGTCTCGGGGGCGCCGACGCCACGCTCGTCGAGTGCGTTCTGGTTGTAGACGAGGCTGATGTAGGAGGCGCCGAAGGGAATCGCCCGGTCCTGCGGGTCGAAGTAGTAGTCCTCGACGACGTTCGAGACGTTCGACAGCGCCGACGTGTCGACGCTGGTAAACAGCGAGTCGTCGCCCTCGACGCCGGTGTCGGCGGTGACGAGGTTCTCCGGGGTCAGTCCCAGATAGAGGTCGGTGTCGATTGTGACGCCCTGCTGGCGACGCTGGAGGAAGTAGTTCATCCCGCCGTCGGGTGCGAACCACTGGATCTCGGCGTCGTACTCGGACTCGAAGCGTTCTTTGACCCACCCGCCCGGACTCGTGCTCGGCGCGTCGACGAACGACCCGTAGGTCCCGATTCGCAACGTCGGTGTTCCCGAACTGGCGGTCCCCGTCGGCGTCGTCGTCGCCGTCGCCGTCGCCGTCGAATCACCGTTCCCGGGGGTCTCTGTCGGCGTGTCGGCCGACCCGCCGTCGCTCGACTCGTCGGTCGGCGTGTCCTCGACCTGTTCCGCGCTACAGCCCGCGGCGAGACCGGCGAGTCCGGCCCCGGCCGCCTGGATGAATCTCCGTCTGTCCATGTCGTGTCGAAGGGTATTCGCGAGTAATATAACCCGTGATTCGTCCCGCAGACTGGCGGATACGCCAGTTTCGTTGACGTTTCGAGGGGCGGTGAGGAGGGTGCCCCGCCGAGTCAGTCGTCGTCCTCGGCGGCGTCGACAGCCTGCTGGGCCACGCGTTCGCTGGCCTGTTCGACGAACTCGTCGGGGAGCTTCTCGATTTCGCCGGCTTGCACCCGCCAGAGGTTGGCGTAGAGGCCGTCCGCCGTGAGCAGGTCGTCGTGGGTGCCGCGTTCGACGATCTCGCCGTCCTCGATGACGAGGATGACGTCGGCGTCTCGCACCGTCGAGAGTCGGTGGGCGATGATGAACGCTGTTCGGTCGGCCGCGAGCTGGTCGATAGAGCGCTGGATGAGCATCTCCGTCTCCGTGTCGACGGCCGAGGTCGCCTCGTCGAAGACCATGATCGCGGGATGCTGGAGGATGGTCCGGGCGATCGCGACACGCTGGCGCTGGCCGCCCGAGAGCTTGACGCCGCGCTCGCCGATGTCCGTGTCGTACCCTTCCGGGAGTTTCTCGATGAACTCGTGGGCCTCGGCGCGCTTGCACGCCTGGACGACCTCTTCGCGGCTGGCGTCGAACTTCCCGTACTTGACGTTCTCCTCGATGGTGCCGTCGAACAGGAAGTTGTCCTGGCCGACGTAGCCCATCGAACCCCGGAGACTGGAGAGGGTGACGTCCCGGACGTCGTGACCGTCGATCTTCACGGCGCCGTCGTTCACGTCGTAGAGCCGCAGGAGCAGTTTGATGATCGTCGTCTTCCCCGCGCCCGTGGGACCGACGAGGCCGACAGTCTGACCGGGTTCGACCTCGAAGTCGACGTTCTCCAGTACCGTGTCGTCGGCGCCGTAGGAGAACGTGACGTCGTCGTACTCGACGTAGCCATCGACGTCCTCGAGGTCGATCGCGTCCGGCGAATCCTTGATCCTGACCGGGAGGCTCATCAGCCCGAGGATGCGCTTGGTCGAGGCCTTGGCGTCCTCGTAGCGCTCCATGATGTTGGCCATCTGGGCGAGCGGGTTGACCAGTCGCTGCGTGAGCAGGAGGAAAGTGACGAGCGTCCCGACGGTGAGTTCACTCGAGAACGGACCCGGTGGTCCCTGCAGGATCCAGACGCCGCCGACGATGAACGTTGCGATGAACGCCAGCGACGTCAATACCCGGAGGCCGGGTCGGTAGACGAAGTTGAGTCGCAGCGCGAGCCAGTCCAGCCGGAAGTAGCGGTACGAGTGGTCCTTGACGCGTTCGTCCTCGTAGTCTTCGGTGTTCGAGGACTTGATGACCTGGATCCCGTTGAGGTTGTTCTCCAGCCGGGAGTTCAGGTCGCCGACCGACTGGCGGATGTCGGCGTAGCGCTCCTCGGCGAGTTGCATGTACCAGTAGGTGAAAATCGCCGAGAGCGGGATGACCGTCAGCGTCACCAGCGCCAGTTCGGGCTGAATGGTGACGAGGATAACCGCAGTGCCACCCATCAGGACGATGAGCTGGATCATCTCGCCCATCATCGAGTCGAGGAACTGCTCGAGCCTGTTGGTGTCGTTCGAGAGGATCGAGATGAGTTCGCCAGTCTGGACCTCGTTGAAGAAATCCATGTCCAGGCGCTGCATCTGCTGGTAGGTCGCGGTCCGGGCCTCGTGTTTCACCCGGTGGGAGAAGAGGTTCAGTGTCGACGACCGGACGAAGATGAGGACCGCCTGGCCGACCATCGCGACGCCCATGGCGGCGATGGAGAACCAGAACTGCCCCATCGTCGTCTGCGGGAGCCACGCGGTCGGGACGAACGGGAGTTCGAACGGCGCGTCGTTCCGGAAGACGGCGTCGATGGCCACGCCGAGGATGACCGGCGGAACGAGCGCGAAAAAGCGCGACCCGATGCTCGCCAGGACACCGACGAGGAACCACCGCCGGTTGCCGTGTCCGAACTGCATGAACAACTGCCAGAGCGGGTGTTCTATCTCTTCGCGGTGTTTCGCTATGTACTCCGAATCTATCGCTGGCTCCGAGCTCATTAGAGGGGTAACTAACACGGGCGTTAGCCGAGGGTACGTAAAAAGAAGCCGGTCGGCCACAGACTCGCCGCTTGTTGGGCGATTCCGGCACTCGTCCATCTGGGCGGCTCAGTCCCAGAATCTCTGAGTCAGTCCCAGAAGCTCCGCGTCCGGGCGTACTCGCGTTCCCGCCGGAGGATGTCCCGGTAGAACTCGTCTTCGTCCTCGCGGAGTTTGTTGATGATCCGGGCGGCGTTGTGTGGCCCGACCCCGCGAGCCGCGAGTGCGACCACGGCCTGTTTGCCGTGGCTCTGGACCAGGCTCGCCGACTGGTAGGCGCGCTCGGTCTGTTTCTCCTGTTCGTCGTCTTTCTCACTCGCCTTCACCGCCGAGACTACCTCGTCGGCCCACGGATTGAGCGCCGCGATCCGCGTCGACCCGCAGTGGGGACATTCGGGCTGGTCGTCGACGCGCCGCACTTCGATGCGTCGTTCCCAGTCCTCACAGTGCAGGCAAAAGAGGATCACCCGGTCCGTCTGAATGCGCTCGCGCACCGTCTCGATGACACTCGCGTCCGCGTGTTCCGGCGACAGGAGTTCCTGGCTGCCAGAGCGCCCGCCCAGGCCGATAGGCGTCCGCTCGCCGACCACTTCGACGTCGAGTTCGCCCGACTGGACCTGCCGGAGGACCTCGGCGGCGCCCTCGACGTCGAGTTCCTCGTGGAGCATTTCACGGAGCGCCTCCTCGTAGGCGGGGGTGTCTTCGAGCGCCGCCATGAGCCTGTCGCGGCCGAACTGCCCGTTCGGTGCAGAAGGGCCACCGCCCTGCCAGCGCTTCAGGGCCCCGAACTTCGTCGCCACCTGTGCGAGTTTGAACTTCAGTGCGTCGGCGTTTTTGAGACTCAACTCGATGAGGTCACGGACGTGTTCGGGGTCGGTCTCCTCCAGGACTCCGACGACGTCCGTTCCCGCGACCCCGCGGGGGACTTCGAGTTCGATCCGGTAGGGGTCGACTTCCAGACCCACCGAGGAGCCCGTCTGCTGGCCCAGCAGTGCCGAGAGCAATCGCCCGAGCGTCTCGTTCGTCTTGTGCCCGAAGCAGGCGTTGACGACCACGTCCCGTCCCTGGAACTCGACCACGACGGTGTCGTCGGTCGGGAGCGGCCCCTCGTAGTCGAGTAGTTGTTCCAGGCCGGTCTCGGTCGTCGCCGCGTCGCCGTCGTAGCGGGTCTCGAACTCGGAGACCACGCGTTCGACCGGCGCACCGGCCTGTAACTGCCGGCCGGCGACGCCGCGCATCTCGCCGACCTCCCCTGCGACGGCCGCGGGGACGGGGATCTCCTGGCCGGTCCAGGAGGGGACCTCGCCGGCGGGGTCCTCGACGGGTGAGACGGTCACCGTCTCCTCGTCCTCGTCGATCTCACTGATGCGCCACATGTCCCCGCGCTGGATGAACACTTCCCCAGGGGCGGCGAAGTTGACTACGAATCGCTCGTCGAGGGTGCCGATATCGCGGCCGCTCGCGACGTCCTCGACGGTGTAGGTCGCCTCGTCGGGGATCATCGAGAGGTTGTGATAGAAGTACTGCCACGTGCCGCGGCGTTTCTCGATGGTGTCTTTCTCCTCGTCGATCCAGACGACCCGGTTCTCGCCGAGTTCGCGGACGACCGACTCGAACTCCGTCTCGGAGAGATCGCGGAACGGGTAAGCCCGCGTCAGTATCTCGTAGGCGCGCATCGCCCGGATCTCGCCGAAGTCCATGACCAGCCCCGCGACCTGGTTGGCGACGGTGTCGAGGCTGCCGTCGTGGATAGCCGCCGGTTCGACGCCGCCGTCGCGGGCCTGCCGGGCGATGGCCAGCGCCTCGAGTGTGTCGTCGGGATGGGTCGTGACGACCGTCCCGCGCGAGACCTGGTCGCGCCGGTGGCCCGCCCGCCCCACCCGCTGGAGGAGTCGCGTCACCTGTCGCGGGCTGTTGTACTGGATCACGTGGTCGACGCGACCTACGTCGATGCCGAGTTCCATCGAGGACGTACACAGCAGCGCGTCCAGGTCACCGCTCTTGAACCGGTCTTCGACGTCGATGCGGGCGTCTTTCGAGAGCGAGCCGTGGTGGACGCCGATGTTCGACCCCAGCTCTTTGAACCGCGAGCCCAGCGCTTCCGCGAACTGGCGCGTGTTGACGAAGATGAGCGTGGACTCGTACTCCTCGACCAGGTCGTCGATGTAGCGGACGTGGCTCGCGAACTCCGGTTCCGTCGCCAGCTCGCCGGCGAGTCGCTCGTCTCCTTCCTCGATTTCGGGCGACCGGACGCGGACGTCCAGCCGACTCCCGACGTCGACTTCGACGACGGAACAGCCACGGTCGCCGGTGAGAAAACGCCCGACCTCGTCGGGGTCGCCGACCGTCGCCGAGAGGCCGACCATCTGGACGTACCCGGCGAGTTCCCGCAGGCGTTCGAGCCCCACTGTCAACTGGGCGCCGCGCTTGGCCGCGGCGAGTTCGTGGACCTCGTCGACGACGACGTGTTCGACGTCTTCGAGCGCCGTCCGGAGTTTCGACCCGGTCAGCATCGCCTGGAGCGTTTCGGGTGTCGTCACGAGCACGTCCGGCGGGTCGTCGGCCTGCTTGCTCCGGCGGTAGTCGGTCGTGTCGCCGTGACGGACCTGCACGTCCAGGTCGAGTCGTTCGCCCCACCACTCCAGGCGCTCGCGCATGTCACGATTTAGCGCCCGCAGTGGCGTCACGTACAGCGCGCCGATCCCGAACCGCTCCTCGCCTTCCAGGGCGTCGAAGACCGGGAGCATGGCCGTCTCGGTCTTGCCAGTCCCGGTGGGTGCGACGACGAGGACGTGCTTCCCGTCGACCAGCGGCGGGATCGCGTTCCGCTGTGGTTCGGTCGGCGTCTCGAACCCTCGCTCCGAGAGCGCTGCCCGGACCTCCTCGCCGAGGTGTGCGAACGCCGCGGCGGTCCCGACGCCGTCCGCGTCTGTCATCGGCGCCTCTAGCGGGCGAACCCGATTAAGCGCCGCGGTCTCGGGCGGTCGCACTGGCGGACGACACACTCGCCCTGTCGTCTAATCCGACAGTTCGACTGTCTTCAGGTCCTACAGTTCGACCGTCTCCAGCGACTCCGAGATCTCGGTGATGTGCTCGTTGAAGGCGTCGACGAACCCCGGAAAGCCGTCGACGTTCGCCCGCAGGTCCCGGGGGGCGGGTGGCTGGTACTGTGAGATGAGATAGACACCACCCGACCCGCCGACGCGGAGGTAGCTTGCCCGTCCTTCTTCCCACTTGAGTTCCCAGCGCGACCCGTCGACGCGGGCGGTGAACGTGCCGTAGTCGTCGCTCGCACACCGGTGGAGTTGCGCCGCCATCGCGTCACAGGTCTCACGCAGGCGGTCACAGACCCGCTCGCGCTTGGCGATCGCGTCGTCGGCACTCGCCACCTCGGGGAAGTCTATCGACACGTCGTCCAGGACACCTTCTTTCGAGCGGACGTGTTCGTTGAACCCGGCGACGAAGGCGTCGTAGTCTTCCAGTGCGTCCGCGAGCGCCTCGGGGTCCGGCGGTTGCTGGGTCGAGACGACGTACGTCTCGCGGCGGCCCCCTTCGAACCGGAGATACTGCACGTCGCCGGCCTCGTACTTGAGCGTCCACGCGCCGACGTCGGTCTCGATCGTCACCTGGCCGTAGTCGCCACCCTCCAGTCGAGCGAGTTCACGGGCGACTCGTCCGGCGTGGTCGGTGACCGCCGCTACCACCTCGTCGCGGCGCTCTGCGGCGGCGTCTGCTCCCACGACGTCGGCGTCGAGTCCGGTGGTCATCTCCCGGTGGAAAGCGCCGCTGGATGATAAAGGAGGTGCGTTCGACGCGTGGCTGTCGACTCCTGTCTCCCAGCACGGTGGTCCTGTTCCCCCAACGATAACTACGCGGGCATCGAAGGCCCTGGTATGGACCCCCGCCTGGCCTGGGGGAACGTCGCCGCCCTCGGCCTGTCCATCGCCGCCTTCGGGCTCGTCGCCCCCGGAGCGACGGGACCGCTCGGCATCACGCTCCTGGGCTGGGCAGCCGTCGCCACTGCGCTCGTCTGTCTCGCAATCGGGCTGTGGGGGTATCGCACCTGTGACCCGGAGTCCGAGACGGTCGCGTTCGCCGACTCCGCAGTCCTCGCGCTCGCGACACTGGCCGTGTTCGCGACGATCGTCTCGCTGTCGCTCTGAACATGAACAGCCATATGCCGTGGCCGGCCCGAACACGGATATGGCTCTCTCGGACCGCCAGAACTGGATCCTCTCGGGAGTGGTCGGTGTGCTTCTCGTCGCCAACGGTCTCGCGCGTCTGCCCGGAGCGTCGGGGTTCGTCGATTACGTTCTCGCCGGTGCGCTCGCTGTCGGCGGGTTGCTGGCGGCCGGCAACGCGGTCAGTGCGGTCCGGGACCCGGCAGCCGTCGAGGACGTCGAGTGGACTCGCGGGAAGGCACTCCTCAACGCGGGGGCTGTCGTCCTCCTCACGCTCGCGCTTATTGCTGTGCTCTATCCACTGTTCGCGTAGGCGGTCCACCTCGGGCACCGCCGTTCGGACAGCCAACCGGGCGAGTCGACCCGCTCACACCCGTCGGTACTCGCCCAGTCGCGTCCCGTCCAGCAAGTACGCCTGGCCGTCGGCCAGCCCCTCGGGGAGAAAAGGTGAGAGGAACTCCTGGCCCTGGACGTTGACCCACGTCCCGCCCGAGAGGTCGTTGAAGCCCGGACAGACCACGAGTTCCCCGTCGATAGCGAGGTCGGCGTCGTGGAACGTCTCGAAGGGCTCGGGTGCGAGTCGACCACGGAGCCAGACGCGTTCGACTCGGCGTCCGCCGACTTCGTCTTCCAGCCTGACGACCGGGTGTTCGTGCCCGACACAGACGACCTCGGCCCGGAGTACGTCGGGACTCGGCCAGGTGTGACCGTGTGCGAATCCCACCGCCCCAAGTCGAACGCCGTGGCCCGGCGTCACATCGACCGACTGGTCGATATCGTCGAGCGTCTCCGCGACCTCGCCGTCGTGGTTGCCCTTCACCAGCGTCACCGCTAGCTCGGCGGGGAGTGCCTCGAAGAGAGCCGTTATCTCCTCGCGTTCCTCGCGCCCTGGAGCGCCGATAGAATCACCGAGGTCACCGAGCACGAGCAGTCGGTCCGGTCGCTCGCGTTGGACCAGCGAGACGAGCGACTCGCGACGTTCGTCGGCGCGGTTCGGCAGTTCGACGCCCTCACGGCGTAACCCGGCCTCGATGCCGGCGTGGTAGTCGGCGACGACGAGCACCCGCTCCCCGTCGCAGTCGGCTATCGCAGCGGGTTCGCCGGGGACCGGCTCGACGGCCATCAGATGGGCTTGTAGACGCCGTCCTCGGGCTCGTAGCACTGCCCGCCCATCAGCGCCTCCTGCAGTGCCTCGCGGACCTCGTCCTCGCCGGCACCCAGGCGGTCGGTCACGGCCGCGACGATGGCGTCTTCGGGTGCGCCGTCCCCGTCGTCGTTGTCCTGCATCGCCTCCATCACCGCCTCGTCGAGGTCGACGTCCGCGGCGTCAGCTGTTTCTGCGGTATCCGCGGTGTCTGTGGTATCCGCGGTGTCTGCGGTATCCGCGGTGTCTGGGGCGTCAGCGGTATCCGCAGTATCTGGGGCGTCCGTTTCGGTTGCTTCGGCAGCAGCCGTCTCACCAGCCGCGTCGGTCGTCGTCTCGACCTCGGTTTCCGGTTCGGTCGCCGCTGCCCCGTCGGCGTCGGTCTCGGTCTGTTCCGCGTTCGGTTCGGGCGTGTCGATGTCGGCTTCCCCGGGGTCGTCGACCTCGTTGCCACTCTGGAAGCCGGTGCCGTACTCCTCTTCGATGGCCTCGCGCTCCTCCTCGTCGAGGTCGAACTCACCGGGTTCGAAGTCGCCGATCTCGTCGGCGTCTCCCCCGGTCGCTGGTTCGGTGTCGACCGACCCTGTCTCCTCGCTCGCACCACCAACTTCGACGGGTTCCGCCGTCGACGTCGGCGGTTCGGCAGTCGCGTCCGTCGGTTCTGTGGTCCCGGACGTCTCTGGTTCGGCGGCCGCTGTTTCGGTGGGTTCGGTCGTCTCGGCTGTCTCAGTGGGTTCGGTCGCTTCGGTAGTCTCAGTCGCTTCGGTAGTCTCAGTCGCTTCGGTAGTCTCAGTCGCTTCGGTCGTCTCGGTGGACTCGGATGCGGTCTCGACCGTCGACGGCTCCGTGTCGTTCGACGTCGCCGTTTCGGTGGTGGTTCCCGCCGCACTGGTCGTCGACTCGGCGGTCGTCCCGGAAGCGCCGACCGTGTCGGCGTCGACGTCCGGTTCGCCGCCCGCGCTCGCTGGCACGTCCAGCGTCGCGAGAGTGGCCAGGTCGGCCGGGCCGCTCGCGTCCGGCGCCGTCGAGAACGGGTCGACCTCGTCGCGCTCGTCGGTGACGACTTCGGCAACCTGGACGGACAGATCACGGACCGCTTCGAGGTAGGCGCCGGTCGTCCCGTAGTGGTCGATGGCGAGTGGGACCCCGGCCGCGAGCCCGGCGTCGACGCCCTGGGATTCGAGCAGCCGTCGGAGTTCGTCGCCGCGCTCCTCGCGGTCGATCGCACGGGCCATCGTCGCCACGCGCGAGAGGGTCTGGCGGGCGGTCCCGACGCTCCAGCGGTCGCGCGTCTCGGCGTCGACCTCGTTGACGTTCTCCGGCCGAACCGACGTGTAGGTCACGTCCGAATCGTCCGGCTGGAACGTCCGGGCCTTCCCGGTGACGGCGACGAACGCCGGCGGTTCGGCCCGGTCGAAGAAGGCCTGGGCCTCGGGCTGGTACTGGCCGGCGTAGACGACGAACGCGCCCGTCGGGTCGACGACACGCGCCCGGAGGATATCTTCGCCGGCTTCCTCGACCTCCGTCAGGACGCCGACGAGGAAGAGGCGGTTCACGCGTGCCCCCGTCGGCGTCACGACGTAGTTCGGGGCGCGCTCCTCGTCGCTCTCGGAATAGGAGAAGTCGGCGTCCTCGAACTCGGCCGCGAAGAGTCGATAGGCGACCTCTCGGCGGCCCGCACCGCCCTGGTCGTCGGTACCCGAGTCGGAATCCGACCCCGAATTCGAATTCGAATTCGAACTCATGGCCGGACCTCCGCGAGCAGGTCACTCGCCAGACTCGCCGGGTCTTCGTCGTTCGCGACGAACGAGCGGGCGTTCAGGTTGGCGCCGTACTCGTCGACCGAGAGCGACCCGCGGACGACGAACTCCCGACCGACGATCTCCTCGCGGATCGCGTCGGCGACGGCCTCCTGGTCCATCTCGTCGCGGGCGTG
>Ga0207718_100474_pt1 | contig 35652 bp, 31 predicted proteins | sample A23M2SouthBayCA_FD_187749 | JGI IMG/M metagenome (GOLD analysis project Ga0207718, IMG submission 187749) | Aerobic enrichment media microbial communities from Eden Landing Ponds, California, USA - A23 M2 (SPAdes) | ecosystem: Environmental > Aquatic > Marine > Unclassified | place: Emeryville... | reverse complement strand
TGCGGCGCGGATCGACCGGGTGACGGTGCGGCCGCCGGGGGTCTGGGGGGTGTAGGCGCCGCCGGTGTACTTGTACCCGCAGTAGCCACACTCCCAGATACCCGTGCCCTGGCGGTCGACGCGGTCCTTCCCGCACTCGGGACAGTCGTGGTCGTCGCGCATTTCGCCCTCGATCTCGGCGACTCGGCGGCGGGAGACGCGCCCGTACCGCGCACCGAACCGTCCGGCGCTGCCGGTTCGTCCTCGGTTGGCCATGGTGACAGTGTGTCCGGTACTGGCGCCTATAAACCCTGCGAGTTGGAGGCGAGGCGCGAACGGAGTAAGCGCCTCGAAACAGCGAGCGGGAAGGACCGACCCCGTTCGGGCGGAGGCCTATGGGTGTGGCCGCCCACGTCGAGGTATGTCGCTGTTGCACACCGACGCGGTCGACGACCTGCTCTCGACGCTCGCCAGTGTCGAGTCCGAGGACGACCCCGTCCTCGCGGACATGGAAGCCCACGCCGACCGGGAGGAGTTCCCGACCGTCGGTCGGGAGGTCGGTCAGGTGCTCCGGTTGTGTGCACGATTGACCGGTGCGACGTCCGTCTTCGAGTTCGGTTCCGGCTTCGGCTACTCGGCGTACTGGGTCGCCCCGGTCGTCGGCCCCGACGGCGAGATCGTGCTCACGGAGGTCGACGCCGACGAACTCGACCAGGCCCGCGAGTACTTCGAGCGGGGCGGCTACGCCAGCCGCGCGCGCTTCGAGCAGGGAGACGCCGTCTCGCTCGTCGAGGCGTCCGACGGCCCGTTCGACCTCGTCTTGCTCGACCACGAGAACCATCGCTACGTCGAGGGGTTCGAGGCCGTCCGCGGGACGGTCCCGGTCGGCGGTGCCGTCGTCGCGGACAACGTCCTCCACTCCTCTGGCGACCCCGGGTTCGACCCTGCCGACCTCGACAGGGCGCTCTCGGGTGGGTCGACCGGCGAGAACGCGGAACTGGCCGGCATCGCCGACTACTATCGGCACGTCCGGGCGGCCGACGGCTTCGAGACCACCGTCCTCCCGGTGGGCGAGGGGCTGTTCGTCTCGGTCCGGACGGACTGACCGGCCGGATTCAGCGTGTCGACGCCAGCGTAATGACAGTCCCGCGTCCAGAGACGAGTATGGAGATCGGACTGACAGTGGGCGACTCGATCGACCGGCTGGAAGCGACCGCCGAGGGCTTCGACTTCGCCGAGTTCGGTCTCGCGGAGGCCGCCGACGTCCCCGAGTCGATCGACGACGACCGTTTGCGGGACGCGCTCGACGACCGCGACCTCGCACTCGACGTCCACCTCCCGTTCAAGCAGGACGCCTCGACGCCGGTGCCCGAGATCAACGAGGCGATAGTCGCCCACCAGAGACGGTTACTGGAGTGGGCGGGGCGGCTCGGCGCCCGCAAGGCCGTCCTCCACGGGACCGTCCGGAACCCCCACGACACCGACCAGCGCCCGACGTTCGCCTCGCAACTGTCGGAGATCGTCGCAGTCGGGGAAGACGCCGGCGTCGAGGTCGTCGTCGAGAACGTCGGTCACCAGGCCCACGGGCTCCCGCTGTCGGTGCTGGGCGACATCGCCGAGGAAGTCGACGCGCCCGTCTGCTTCGACGTCGGCCACGCCTACATGGAAGACGGCGACGACGGTATCGAACGGTTTCTGCGGGGCTACGCAGACCGGATATCGCACCTGCACGTCCACGACGTGCGGAGCCGCGGTGACACGCACATGCCGATCGGTGCCGGTGAGATCGACTACGGACTCCTCTCGGAGTATCTCGTCGACTTCGACGGGACGGTCGCGGTCGAGGTGTTCACCGACGACGTCGACCTGCTCCAGAACACCGCCGGACGGGTGGCCGACTCGCTCGGCGCGGAGTTTTGAGACGGTCGGGTGTCCCGATCGACCGGTCTGTCGCAGAGCGCTTCGGCGAACGTCGGGGCCGGCTGCCAGCCGGTCGTATGACGCGACACTCTCGCCGGACAGTCGGCGACAGCAAGCGAGACTACCCGAACGGGTGCACTGTGCCAGAAACGAGTGAGAGCGGCGGTTGCCGACAGACAGCTCCAGCGAGCCGCCTGCCGGTCGTGCCGGTGATTCGGACCGTACCCACTTCGGGCCGGTCGGACGATGGTCGCCGTGACCGTCGCGCGTCGCTAGGGGCGGTCGAAGGCTCGCACCGCGGCGAGCAAAACGACGCCCAGCGCACCCAGTAGCGAGAGCGACGAAGCGGCGCCACTACCTGGGGCGATCCCGGCGGCAACGCTGCCGAGACTCGCGTTCGGTGTGGCCGTTGGCGACACGGTCGGCGTCGCCTCCGGCGTCTCGGTCGGCGTGGGTTCGGGCGTCGCCGTCGGCGTCGCTTCCGGCGTCGCAGTGCCGTTAGGCGCTGGAGTCGGCGTCGCGGTGGCGTTGCCACCAGTGCCGGCTTCGACGACCTGGATCTGGACGGTGTCGGTGTTGTCGCCGTCGTCGGCTTCCACGACGTAGGTGCCGGGTTCGACACCGTCGGTGCTGAGCGTCACGGCCCAGCGGCCGTCGAGGTCCCAGTCGTCCGTGGAGTTCGCGTCGAACTGGTCGGCGCTGGGGCCGTCGATGACCTCGACCGAGATGGTGTTGTCGTCGGGCTTGCGGTTGGTCAGCCCGGCGACGAACATCGGTTCACCGACTTCGATCTGCTGGACCGTTCCCCGCGTCACGTCGCCGACGGGGGCGACCGTCTCGATGGTGGTCGAACCGTCGGTGTAGCGGAACGCGTCCTCCAGCGAGAGGTCGTCACTGGCGACTTCGTCCGTCGTCTCGTCCCTGATGCGTTCGAGGACCTGTTCCTGGGTCAGCCCGGGCCCGATGGACTTGATGTAGTCTTCGAGCGCACCCAGGTCGGAGTTGGTCTGGCCGGGCAGGATGCCGTCGCCGGCGACCCCGTCACGGCCGAGTCCGAGCACCAGAGCGCGGATCTGGCCCTCGTTGAGTTCGCGACCCTCGTCGGTGAGGAGCGAGATGTCGTCCTCCTCGAAGGTGTCGTCGTCGTCGACGGTGACGCGGTCGACTGCGACGCGCCCGCGAGAGTCGATCATCGCCACGAGGACCTCGTCGAGGCCGGGGGCGACCCCCACGACGTCGACAGTCCCGTCTTCGACGGCGACCTGTCCGTTGATCGACTGGAAGGAGCGGGCCTCGTCGAGCCCGGGCTCCTGGACGATGATCGAGGACTGCGAACTGGTCGCGCTGCTGAACTGCGAGGTGGTCAGCGACGTCCGGATGTTCCCGTCGGCGTCACGGGCGTCCTCGGCCTCGACGACGCCGATGCGGTAGCGTCCGGGGATCGAGAAGATGTCGCTGGCCTGTGAGAGCACGACGTCCTCGCGCTCCCACTCACCGGTCGAGTCGACGCTGACGGTGTCGTCGTTGTCGAGTTGCCCGCTCTCGTCGATGTCGACGAGTTCCCAGTCGCCCTGGTCGCGGGCGTAGACGACGACGTCGTCGATCCCGGGGGCGCCGAACCCGCGGACGTCGACTTCCGAACCGGCGATGTAGGTGCCGGCCGGGGAGTCGAACTCGAGGTCGCCCTCGTCGACGTCGATCTCCTTGTCGTCCTCGGTGTCTCCGAGGTCGACGGCGATCTCTTCGAGCGTCGCGTCGGCCGGGTAGAGGTTCACCGTGACCGAGGCGTCGTCGAGGAACGAGGTATCGACCTGGCCGATGCCGACGCCGGTGTCCTCGTCGATCTCTATCTGGGCCCACGCGAACTCGGGCGTCCCGTCGTCGTTCGTGTCGACGGTCCCGCGGTCGATCGTGTCCTGGATCTCACGGAAGACGTCGACGTCGACCTGGTTGTTCCGGAAGTCGTCGTCCTCGATGGCGACGTAGTGCTGGGCACCCGCGCTCGAACCACGGACGGTGAAGCCGACCTTCTGACCACGCGTGGCGGCCTCCTGGGCCAGGTCGAGCGAGACGTCGTCTTCGGTCTGCACTTCGACCGTCGTGGTCTGGGAGGCGGAGCCGGAGTCGAGGTTGTCCCAGCCCTGCACGGTGATCGTGTACTGACCGGCGTCTAGATCACTGAGGTCGAGTCCCCAGTACGCCGCGTCGAGTGACGACGCGTTAGCCAGTTGTTCGTCGGTGAACTGACCGATCCCCTGGAGGTAGACGATGCCGGTCCCAGTTCCGCGCTGGCCGGGGTTGGCTACTGCAGCGGGGAACTGCGCGTAGGGCCCGGTCAACTCGGCGGTCTGGGCCTCCGAGAGCTGGGCCGCCTCCGCGAGGACGTCGCCGGTGACTCTGTTGCCGTTCTCGTCCCGGACGATCAGTTCGAGGTCTTCGGCTTCCTCGAAGTTCCACTCGGCGCCGACGAGCAGGGCTTCGTCTTCCTGAACCGACGAGCCCTCGACGTCGACAGCGCGTTCGTTCAGCACGGAGAGATCCGTCACGCGCGGGCGCTGGACGGTGACGCCCGCCTGGTCGGCCTGTCCGTTGAAGGCGTACTGTCCGAGCGCCTGGTCGGTCGGGATCGGTAGCTCGAGGGGCTGGCCCTCGGCGTCACCGGAGACGCCGATGAGGTTCGCCGGTTCGACCGGGTTTCCCTCGGTGTCCTGGAACTGGATACCGTCTTCCCCGAGGAAGACCACCGGCTTCGACTGGTCGACGGTGACGACGTTCGAGCCGCCGACGCCGGGGTCGAAACCAGTGTTGCCAGCGCCGCGCTGGACCGTGGCCGCGAGCGCCCCCCCGAGTGTCACCGAGGAGACGACGAGTACGACCACCAGCGTGATGGCACTGAGTCTGACTGAATTATCTGTTCGTATCATCTGTCTTGTTTCGTATGATTTCCGTCTGTGTTTGGTTCGGGCTGTTCGAGGTTTGGCCGTGCAAATTTGTATTTCTAGCTTTTGACTGTCTCACACTCCCGTCTGTGGATCCCATGTCCGACTGGATCGGGGATTGTTATTCACAGCGCTATCTGTGATACTTCGAGCATATCTCCCGCACCCCGAGCACGCCGAAGGACAAACGAAACGTTACCCCCGCCAGTCGCGAATCCGGTGAGACTAGCAGATGCGAGCGTCCAGGCTGGTCCCGGAAAGCGTGGCCACACCGAAACGGAATCGCAGGGTAACCGTGGATTGTTACGTGAGCGCCCGACGGCGAGGATCGCCACGGCTGCGGAGTAACGTCCACTCAGTCCGCTGAAGCGTCCCTTATTCCGGGGCGCCAGGTAACCGCGACCGAACCGGGCCGAGTAAGCGCCGTCGATCCGTCCGATGGCCCGGCCTGTCGACGGAGAAGCCCTCGGATATGCTGGCCTGTCGACGGAGAAGCCCTCGGATATGCTGGCCTGTCGACGGAGAAGCCCTCGGATATGCCGGCCTGTCGACGGAGAAGCCGTCCGTACCGACGGGGCCGAGTTGCCGTCTCACTCCGCGGCCGTCCTTACGACCGGGACGCCGAGCCGTAGGTCGTCGTTTGTCCGCTCGAATCCCTCTGGTGTTCGATACGACGCAGTCAGTTCGACGAGATAGGTGGTCGCGGCCGCCGCGCTGTCGGCGCCGACGGTGATCGTCACCGACCGCGTCGCACCCGGTTCCAGGCTATCGAGAAAGACGCCCGTCTCCTCGCTAGTCCTCGCCGGGCTCTCGACTGACAGTGGGGCGTCCAGGTCCACCGCCAGGCCGACGTCGGTCGCGACCTCGGTGCCGGTGTTCGTGACCGTGAACGTGTAGTTCCCGAGCGACCCCGCACGGAGGGGTTCGGTCGTATCCGCGACGGCCACCTCGATCCGCGGGCGGTCGGCGACGACCAGCGGCATTCGCACGACCGTCGACCGCGAACGCTCGTTGTACACCGGATCACCCTCACCGTAGCGGACGAACCCGTCGTGGTCGAACGTGACGCGGAGCGGGAGGTCGTACGTACCCGGCGAGAGCGTCGCCCCCACGTCGACGGCGAGTTCGATCGACTGTGCCTCGCCGCGTGCGAGTCGACCGAGCAGTAACGGTTCCCCGCCGACCGTCAACCGGTTCGCGACCTGCTGGTCGAGCAGGTCCCGCGCCAGTTCGATTCGGAGGCTCCGGGCGGTCGTCACCCGGTCCTCGAAGCGCTCCGGACCGCCCCTGACGAGGGTCCCGTCGTTGGCCAGCGTGACCCGGACTGTCTGACCGCTCCCCCACGTCACCCGGGTGTCCGTCGCCGCGACCGACATCGTCGGATTCCCGACGACGGTCCCCTCCTGAGGGGTGGCTACCTGTGAGAGGCCGGCCGTCGTGCCGGCCGTGAGGACGAGTACTGCCACCAGAGCCGCGGCTGTCGTTCGCATACGTGTTGGAAACGTAATCGGTTCGGCCGTTTGAGTCTGTCGCGGGTCAGGGGTGGCCGTCGACTGGCGGCCGGTCGCGGTCCGAGAGGTCGACCGGGACCGTCACTCCTGCAGGTCGGCCTCGCGGAGCGCCTCGTTGAGGTCTTCGCGCACCACTTCGCCGAGTTCTTTCTCGCGGGCGGTCGTGACGATCCGGTTCTCCTGGACGCTGGAACCGTCGCGCACGAGCAGGCGGACGTTGCCGTTGGCGTCGGCCCGGGTCGCCTTCGCCCGGACGCCCGAGCGCGACCCCGACCCGCCGGCGTCGATGGGGCCCGGGATGACCTTCTTGACGTGGGGGTGGCCGGCGGCGGTGAAGATCGCGCGCTGGCCCTCGCGGTCGCCGACGAGCGTCGAGTGACTCCCGCCGATCTTCTCGCTCGGCGCCGCGTCGACCACGTCCAGTGGCGCCTCGCCCTGGCGGTCCAGCACTGCGGCGACGGGGTCGTCGTCCTCGACACGATAAAACTCGTAGCGCAACTGGTCACGCACCGCTCGCAGGACCTCGCGGTCGCCGGTCGCGTACACCTCGTCGGGACGCTTGCGGCGCACCTCGTCGGCGACCAGCCCCGCGAAGTTCCGGAGTTCGACGACGCCCGTCTCGCCGCCGTCTTCTGGGGTGGTCGTCACCTCGCGGGCGCCGACGACCGCTTCGTCGACGAGTGTCGTGATCCGGGCGCGGTCCCGGTCGAGTTCGAGGACGACCGCGTCGGCGTTCTCCGAGCGACAGACCAGACAGTAGTCGCCCGGCCGGTCCAGCGAGGTCCCACAGCGCCGACACTCCATGTATCGGGTCCTAACGGATTCGCGAGGATAAGCGAGGCGGTTCGCTCTGGCGGGCGGACGCGCGTCGAGCCGTCAGTCACGGCCCGCTCGTGTCGTCGATCCGCGTCGGGACGGCCGTTCCCTCGATCCGGAGCGCGGAGACGCGCCGGTCGTCCAGCGCGAAGACGTGTCGGTGGCCGTCGACGAGTCGGTCGAACGGCTCCGGGACCGTCACCCGCCAGGCCCGTTCGCCGGTCTCGATCCAGCGCTCGCTGACGACGTTCGACCCCGCGAAACTCGTCACGAACGTCCGCTCGCGGTCGATGGTCCACAGCCGCGGCGTCACCATCTCGCCGTCGAGCGTGCTGTGGCTGATGATGACTTCCATCCTGCTCGTCCACTCCCGGGTCCCGTCGGGCCCGAGTCCGGCGAACTTCCCGGGTTCGTGTTCGAGGACGACCCGCTCGTCGTCGGCCGCGAGGAAGCGTTCGTCGGTCCGGCACCACGCCTGGCGGCCGGTCCCGGCGTCGAGCAGGCAGGTATCGCCCCGTCCGTCGGTGACGAACTGGTCGACGGCGACGTGTCCATCGACCGTCGCCGTGGGGGCCGGCGCCGGGAGCGTCGGGCCGAGGTCAATCCCCCACAGCCGGTCGCCGGTCGCGGGGTCGAAGCCGGCGACGCGCCCCGCATCGGGGTCGGTCCGGTCGGTCCCGAGGACGAGTCGGTCGTCGAGAAGCGCCGCCGACCACAGGAACCCCGGTGCGAGCTCCGTCTGCCAGCGTTCTCTCCCCGCTGTGCGGTCGAACGCGTGCATGCTCGGGCCGTTGTCGCGCTCGGCGACGGCGTAGACTCGCTCGGCGTCGGCGGCCGTCGCCTGCCAGTCGTCGGCGCTGGTGACCGTCCAGCGAACCTCGCCGCTCCGGAGGTCGACCGCCCGGAGGCGGTCGCCGTCGAGCACCGCGGTGTCGTGGCTCGGCCACGAGAACAGGTCGCCGCGCCGAGTCCACCGCCTGTCGCCCGTCGCCGCGTCGAGGCCGACCGTCTCGCCCCCGTCGTCGGCGTAACAGACGACGACTCCGTCCGCCGCGTGGACGCTCTGTGCGGCGAGGTTCGCCTCCCAGACGACGCTCCCGTCGGCGACGGAGAGTGCCGCTACCCTGGACGCTCCGGCGACGTAGACACGTCGGGACGTCGCACCGAGGTCTTCGACCGCCGTGTCTGTCCACGTCCACGCGACGCTGGCCGACCGCGAACCGCCCGTCAGCCCGTGGAACGTACACCCTGCAGTGCCGATGGCGGCCGTCGTCGCGACCCCCCGGAGGAAATCCCGGCGGCGCATACTCGACGTGCACACATCGGACGTGAAAACGTTTCGTCACCCGCAATCGCTACAGGTCACCGGGGTCGCCCTTCAGATACTCCCGGAGGACCACCGTCGCGTAGGACCCTTTCGGGAGCGCGAAGTCGAAGGTGAGCGAATCATCGTCGTGCTCGACCGCGAGGTCCGTCCGCAACAGTATCGCCCGCCGCGTTCCCGAGGAGTCGAACTCGTCGGGCAGGTCGAAGTCTCCGGGAGAGAGGGCCAGTTCCGCCAGCACTGCGCGTTCGATCTCGCCGGGTTCGCCGTCGGCGAGTTCGGTCTCGGTGCCGACGAGCGGCGCGGTGACGAACGCCCGGCCGCGCTCGCAGTGGCGACGCACCGTCCGGAGGCGGTCCTCGGTGACGCGCTGGGTCCGGTCGGTGTCGGGCAACGGGAAGTCCTCGGGAGCGTCCGCGTCCCGGAAACACACCACGTCACCCGCGACGGGTTCGTGGAATGGAAGCCCCCGTTCGAGTCGCTCGGAGAGGATCCGGTTGAACGCGTAGGACTGGGCTGCGTTGACGAACAGGCGCTGGAGGTTCGCGGGGACGGCTTCGAGTGCGTCGCGGAAGTCCTCGGGCCCGTTCGCGCCGTTTTCCACCAGCCGGTGACAGATCGACCGCTCGTAGCCCAGCCTGTTCGGGAGTCGCTCCAGCGCGCCCTGCCAGTCCTCGGTCTCGTCGACGTAGGCGCGGGCCTCCCGGGTTCCGTCGGGTTCGCGCTCGTGGGGCGTCCCGACGTAGGCCAGGACTGCCCCTTTCCAGTTCCCGCGGACGATCTCGAGGCCGACCTCGTGGGTGACCGGGCGCTTGCTCCCGAAGCGTTGCTGCCCGAAGTAGTTGGGGACACCGACCGTCGTTTCGACTGCGTCGCCTGGTTCGAGTGGTTCGTCTCCGGGGCCGCTCCCAGACTGGTCGCCCGCCGCGAAGGCAGCGAGGTCGGCCGTGACGGCGGCGGCGTTCGTGGGCGTGTCGGCGTCGCGGACGCGGATCTCGAAGTCGTTGCCCGCCAGGTCGCCGAAGAGGATCTTTCGTCCCGTGCGCCCCAGGAGTTCGAGGTCGACGTCGCCCAGCTCGACCGCACGCAGGTCCTCGGGGTCGACCTTCGCGACCGTGAACAGTTGCGTCGTGACGGCGTGTTTGTCCTTCGTGCCCGCCCAGGAGACCCGCTCGCGAGAGATACCCAGGCTATCCGAGAGCGCGCTCGCGAAGTCGTTGGTGTCCCACGAGCGCAGCGTGGCCCGGACGAGGACGTGCGGGTACGCGCCGGGGTCGGCGTCGAGCGGGTCGGGGTCGAACGCCTCGATCTCGGTGACGCGGAAGTCCGCCGGATCCCGGCGGAGCTGCCCGCCGACGCCGTCGGCGTCACTGACGTAGTACTCCATGCCGACGGCGCGTTCGATGGGGTGGGCCTCGCGCATTCGTCTCGTGTCGGTGGTCCCGCGGTACGGGTAAAGGGCTGTCGAGTGGGGGCCGCCGGGTGGCACAGTCCCCGGTTCAGGACCCGGTAGCTGCGCCGGCGTGGACCCGTTCGGCGAGAAATTCGCGGAGCGCCGCGGTGAAGAATTCGGGGGTGTCGCGGTTCGAGGCGTGCCCGCCCCCGGGTACGACCTGGCGGGTCGCGTCGGGGATCGCCGCGGACAGTGCTCGCGAGTGTCGTTCGATCAGCCCGAGTTCGTTCTCGCCGTAGATGACGAGCGCGGGCGCCGTGACGGCGGCGAGGTCGAAGTCCATGTCACCGTCGACGAACCCCGTCATCGCCCGGGCGACTTTGGCGAACTCGTCTGTCGTGATCGACGGCCCCCCGGCGGTGAACGCGTCGACAGTCTCCGGATCGCCACTGGAACCCCTGTTGACGAGTTCGTTGGCCCACACGTTGAACCTGTTTGCACGCTCGAACCCCACGAGTCCGACGGGGACGACCATCGCTCGCAACAGCGCCCACTGGAGTCGCTCGCGCCAGTCCAGACGCGTCCCGGTGAACGTGTCCGCGAGGACGAGCCCCGAGACCCGCGTCGGATAGGTCGCCGCGTAGACCTGGGCGATGGCCCCGCCCATCGAAGCGCCACAGACGACCGGTGCGTCGAGATCCAGCGCCGTGATCAGTGCGTCGAGGTCTTCGACGAACAGGTCGATCGTGTACGCGTCGACCGGCGAGGGGCCAGTCCGGCCGTGGCCGCGCAGGTCGTAGACGACGGTCGTGTAGGCGTCGGCGAGCGCCTCGACCTGTGGCGCCCAGTGGGTGTGGTCGACCATCGACCCGTGGACGAACACCACGGGCGGCCCGTCGCCGCGGCGCTCGTAGTACGTCTCGGTACCGTTGGTCTCGACGAACGGCATCTCACCACCGCCACGGGCGCTCACCCGCGGCCGTCGCTCGACTCATGGGTTCCGTACGCGACCGAGAGAGAAAAGGGGTCGTTCTCGACGAACCGTCGCGCTTGCGGGCCCTCGCACTCGACGAAACGCCACGACTTCGTCGCCCTACGCGACCAGCGCGGCGTCGGTCTCGTCGAACGTCTCGATCCCGACGTCCTCGTCGGTGACGGTGGCGACGACGACGCCGTTGCCCGACCCGGTGTCGCGCTCGCTGGCGGCCGCGACGGCCCGAACCGCCAGGTTACGAGCGGCGTCGAGGCTCATCTCGGGGTCGTACTCGCCTTCGATGGTCCCGTAGGCCAGTTGCATCCCCGACCCGGTGACGGTGTAGTCGTCTGCCATGACGCCGCCGGCAGGGTCGACGCTGTAGACGTGCGAGCCGGTCTCGTCGGTTCCGGCGATGATGGGGTTGATGGCGAACCAGGGGCCCCCGCGGGCGAAGTTGCCCGCGAGCGTCGAGAGCGCGTGGATGCTCATCGGGTCGCCGTGGCGCACCTCGTAGAGGTCGGCCTCCGCTCTGAGCGAGCGGATGAACGACTGGGCGCCGCCGACCGACCCGACGAGCGTCATGACCGCCGTCGGGTGGATCTGCTCGACCTTCTGGACGGACTTGTTCGAGACGAACCGCCCGCCGAGGGAAGCCCGGCGGTCGGTCGCGACGACCACGCCGTGGTCGGTGGCGATGCCAACGGTCGTCGTTCCCGTCTTGTTCACCGCCGCGTCGTCGCGGTCGGCTGTCTGTGCGTCGCGTTGCGGAACGTCGGGTTGCGGGACGCCGAGTTCCGGTGCGGTGGGGTCGCCGACCGCGTCGGCGCCGGTGATGGGGTCAGTGAATTCACTCATGGTCGTCCTCCAGGTTCAGTTCCGCGAGGTGTGAGGCGATCTCGTCGGCCTCCAGCGACCGCACGGTGGTGGACTCGACGTCGACCGTCGTCACTTCGACGCTGTCGGCGTCGAGGGCATCGTCGTCGTCGGTCTCACCGAGGGCCGCCAGCGCGAGTGCGACCCCGCCGTCCAGGTCCAGGTCCTCGCGGTAGTGCTCCTCCAGATAGCCCATCAGGGCCGCGTGGTCGCCGCCGACGGCGGTCGCGGTCCACTCGTAGGGCGTCCCGGACGGGTCGGTCTCGAACAGTCGGGGCGTCCCGTCGGGGTCTATCCCCGCGATGACGAGCGCGACGCCGAACGGACGGGCGCCGCCGCTCTGGGTGTAGCGCTGGATGTAGTCGGTGACCTCTTTCGCGAGTGTCTCGACGTCGATCGGTTCGTCGTAGCGCAGGCGGTGGCGCTGGGCCTGCGTGCGGGCGAACTCGACGAGCTGGCGAGCGTCGGCGACGTGTCCGGCGCTCGCGACCGCGATGTGGTCGTCGATCCGGTGGAGTTTCTCGATACTGTCGGCTTCGAGCAGTGGCGAGCGCACCTGGCGGTCGGCCACGAGCACCACGCCGTCGTCCGTACGGACGCCGACGCTTGCGGTGCCGCGCTTGACGGCCTCCCGGGCGTACTCGACCTGGTAGAGGCGCCCGTCCGGCGAGAAGATCGTTATCCCCCGGTCGTACGCCTGCTGGTTGTCTTGCATGGTGTGTGTGTGTGTCACTGTCGCAGCGTGACTAACCTATGGTAAGTGATTCTAATATATAACTGTTTCTGTGGAGTGACCCCCGGTCTCGACTCGGACACGGGGCGACGGACCGCCCACTGAGGCCGTCAAGAGCCAAAGAGCTATGCGGCCGGGTCAGCCAACAGTCGGCATGGAAAACGTCCACTCCGGACAGCGCGTGGCGGTGCTGGCCGACGCGCAGAACCTCTATCACAGCGCCCAGAGTCTCTACTCACGAAACATCGACTACGACGCCCTCCTCGACGCCGCGGTCGACGGCCGCCAGCTCACCCGTGCGATCGCCTACGTCATCCGCGCCGACTCCCCCGAGGAGGAGTCGTTTTTCGAGGCGCTGGTCGACATCGGCTACGAGACGCGTATCAAGGAAATCAAGACGTTCGGTGACGGCTCCCAGAAAGCGGACTGGGACGTCGGGATGAGCCTCGACGCGGTGACACTCGCCAACCACGTCGACACGCTGGTGCTGTGTACCGGCGACGGCGACTTCTCGCGGCTGTGTTCACACCTGCGCCACGAGGGCGTCCGTATCGAGGTCGTCGCCTTCCAGGAGTCGACCGCCGACGAACTCGTCGAGGCCGCCGACCACACCACCGACATGAGCGCGGACACCGACCGGTTCCTGCTGTAGCCACCCCACTATCGCTCTGCCCTATCCAGCGCCGCCCGTCCCTCTTCGACCCACCATCGCAACGACTGGTGGGCTTCGGGAAGGTTGGTCCCGAGTGTCGCCGCCGACCGCTCGAACTCCGCGAGCGACCAGTAGCGAGCGTCGACCACCTCGTCGAGCGCCTCGGGTGTCCCGTCGACGTCGGCGGCGTCGACGGCGTAACAGAGACTCGTCTTGTGGGTCGCCTCGAACTTGACGAAGGTGCGGACGTCGAACAGCACGAGGTCGGCGGGGTCCACGACGAGCCCCGTCTCCTCTTCGAGTTCGCGCGCCCCGGCGACGTCGGGGTCCTCGCCAGCCTCGACCATTCCGCCGGGGGTCGCCCACAGCTCGCGGCCGGGGACGTCCACGCGCCCCAGCAGGACTTCGTCACTGTCGAGGACCGCCAGTCTGGCCGTCGGGATCGGGTTGAAGAACACGTACTCCCCGCAATCCTCGCACCGATGGGCTGTCGGCGGCTCGACGGGTGACAGTTCGCCACCGCAGTATCCACAGTAGTCGGGTGGCTCGTTCGTCATATCTGTCCCCGAGAACGACGACAGGGGCAATAAAACCTTTCTGACACAAACGATCGTAACAATCACTGGGACGGCCCGACACTGGATCCGAGGCACCCGAAACAACGCACAGGGCGTCTTCTTCGCCCACAGACCCCGTCGGCCGGTGCACATCTTTCGGGAACGATCACGTACGTTTCAGTATTCGTAGTATTTTTCCCTCGGACGTGTGGAGGTAACGGGGAGATGGCAGTCGAGGGCGACCCGGACCGGCACAGCGAGGGGAGCGACCACGTGCTCGTGACGAACGACGACGGGATCGACAGTCCCGGGCTCGAGGCGGTCGTCGAGCGACTCTCCGAGGTCGCCACGGTCACCGTCGTCGCTCCCGCCGGGAACGTGAGCGGGACTGGCGCGAAGCGCTCCGAGCGTGTCACCTGCCGTCGGACCGCCGACGGCTACGTCGTCGACGGGTTGCCGGCGGACTGCGTCGCGTTCGGCGCCCGGGGGCTGGACGTGACGCCGGACGCCGTGGTCTCGGGGTGTAACCTCGGACCGAACGCCGGGACGTACATGCTCGGCCGGTCCGGGACGGTCGGCGCGGCGGTCGAGGCGGCGTGGCTCGGGATCCCGGCCATCGCCATCTCGGCGTACGACCCCGACTCCCTGTTCGCCCGGCCGGCCGACGCGTTCTCCTACGAAACCGCCGTCGACGCCGTCACGCACCTCCTGCCGGCGGTTCTGGAATCGAACCGGAGCACGGACGGGGCGGGGGTCCTCAACGTCAACGCCCCGGTCGACACTCACCCGCCGATGCGCCTGACCGAACCCGGCGACTACTACGATACGTCGGTGCGACGAGAGGGTGAGACCGTCCACTTCGAAGCGGACTACGGCCCGGTGAGTCGACTCCTCGACGAGGAAGACGACGTCGAACGGGCAGATCTCGACGTCCCACCAGGGACCGAACAGGAAGCGATCCGTGACGGCGTGATCGGCGTCTCACCGCTCGACGTTCCGATAACGCCCGTCGATTGCGCCACGACGCGACGAGCAGTCGAAGCGTACGAACCGCGGTGACAGTCGTCCGAAGAAGCCAGGTTCACCCGACTCGTCCCGACGTCAGGGCGACCCGTCCTACTCGTCGCCCGTTCCCTCGCCCGCGTCGGGACCGTCCCCCTCGGCGAGGTCGACCGCCTCGCCGGGGAGGGCGACTTCGCCGTTGGGCGCGTTGCGCTTCACACTCTGAATGCCGTTGATGGCACCGGTACGGGAGGCGTATCCCTCGCCGCTGTCGCCCATGATGTTGCCATTCTCGTGGCGGAGCCGCCAGCGGTACTCGCCGGCGTTGTCCTCGTAGAGTTCGAAAGCGGCGTCGCTGTAGTCCAGTGCGCTGGCTTCGGGAGCGTACTGGCGGACGCGCTTGACGGAGTCGCGGGCGCCCCGTTCGGAGGCGAACCCCTGGCCGCCGTCGGCGACGATCTCGTCGTTCTCGGCGACGAGTCGCCAGCGGTACTCGCCGGCGGCGTCCTCGAAGATCTCGACGGCGTCCTCCTCATCGATCAGTCGGCGGACGCTCTCGATACCGTCCTGGGCGCTGGTGCGCTCGCTGTAGCCCTCGCCACAGTCGGCGAGTATCTCCCCGTTACGGTGGAGGAGTCGCCAGCGCCACTCGTCGGCGGCGTCCCTGTACACCTCGAAGGCCGTCGGGTCGATACGGAGGTAGTCGGCCTCGCCCACGTACCCCTGGACGCGCTCGACGGCGTCCTCGGCCTCGTCCTGGTCGGTGTAGCCCTCGCCGGAGTCGGCGATGATGTTGCCGTTCCGGTGGACGAGCCGCCAGCGGTACTCGCCGGCGGCGTCCTCGTAGACGTCGAACGTGCCCTGGCTCTCACCCGGCGGGTACGGTGCGTCGGCGGGTTCCTCGGGCTCTTCGACCTCTTTTTCCTGCTGGATCAGCTCGGCACCGGAGGCGTTTTTCTGGACGCTCTGGAGGCCCTGGCGGGCCTTCTGACGGCTGCTGTACCCCTGTCCACCGCTGGCGATGATGTTGCCGTTACGGTGGCGCAGGCGCCAGCGCCACTTCCCGCCGCGGTCCTCGTAGAGTTCGAAGCGTGCCTTGCTCTCCTGGGGCTGGTCGGCGACCGGTTCCTCGTCGACCGGTTCGTCGTCGGCGGGGACGGGTTCCGGTTCCAGGTCCTCGATCCCGGTTTCGTCGACGACCTCCTCGTCCGGAGCTTCACCCTCCGGCGGGACGACACGCGTGCTGATGACCGGCACCAGCGCCGCACCGACCGCGATGAGCACGAGTCCGAACGCGTAGAGAGTGATGATCGGCGACGCCATCCCGGAGTCACGCCATCCGGGGTATTCGAGGAGGAACCAGACGACGGCCAGCAGCGCCACGAACGCGCCGGCGTAGGAGACCAGCGTCGCCGTCCGTCGCAGGGGCAACCTGACCACCGGCCCGATCATGACGAGTACCAGCGAGATCGCGGCGAGTGCGATCCCGCCTTCGCCCGTGATCGACCCGGGGTCCGGATAGCTGGTCAGATACAACAGGATACCGAGAATACCCAGCAGGATGCCGAAGACGAACAGCCAGTAGCCGTACACCTCGTCGTTCGTCGTCGGCTGGGCGATCCGGTTGCGATACCACCTGACCATGACGTCTCCCTCCGCCTCTGTCTCGGACATATTACGGCAGTAATATCACAGGGAGAACATATAAAGATGCGTCACAGTTTCCCTGATCTGTTCAGATGACCAACCAACGAAAGCGGGTAGTCGAGAGAGGGAGGCGGATCTCCGGGGCGTAAATATCGGGGGCCGACCGTGGTCGATCAGACCGGGCGGCCGTCCTCGTGGGACCCGGAGAGCACGGTTCCGGCGGCGACGCCGAGTGCACCGAACGCGACCAGCGCAACCGGTAGCGCGGCCCCGACCGTGTCCAGGCCGAAGATGAGTGTCGTGCTCACCCCGAGCAACAGCACGCCCAGACCCGCTTTCCGCAGGTCTATCTCGCCCATATTCGTCTCTCCGGACTGGGGTAGTATAAACGCCCCGCAATCGCTCCCGCGAGCAGTGACACGGCGTAGGGCCTGTCTTCGACAGTCGCGCCGTCGGCGGGACACACGAAGATACAAGACGACCCGTCGCAAAGGCCGCGCCGATGGACGACGGCGACAGACAGATGCTGACGCGGGTGGCCGCCTACCAGTGGGGCGCGGACGCGGCGGCGCTGTTCGACGGCGACGGACTGGACGTGACCCACACGAGTTCCGGCCGACCGCGACAGGTCGTGGCGCCGGAGGGACGACTGGTCACCTACGGTACCGACGGTCGGTTCAGACTCGGGGTCGCGGGCGGGCGACGCCTCGACGCCGCCCTCGACGCACCCGACTACCGGGTCGTCGTCGGCGACGAGAGCGAGCCGTTCGTCCGCGAGGGACGCAACGCCTTCGCGAAGTTCGTCGACGAGGCCGACCCCGCTATCCGCCAGGGCGACGAGGTGCTCGTCGTCCACGAGGACGGCGCCCTGCTGGCCGTCGGCCGTGCCGAACTCGGCGGGCAGGGGATGCTCGACTTCGAGAGCGGAATGGCGGTGAAGGTCCGCGACAGCGCCGGCCCGCGGGAGAATTAGTCGAAATCTCGACCAGAGGCGGCGTCGTCATCTCCGACCGCCTGTTCGTCGACATCGAGACCCAACTGCTCGATAGCCTCGCGCACGTGCTCGCTCTCGACGAAGTCGGCGCCGTCGGCCTCGCGCAACTGCTGGGCCAGCGCGAGGACTGCCCCGCGCTGGTCGTCGGGGACCGGGAACTTGTCCGCGACCAGTTCGATAGTGAGACCGTTGTTGTCCTCGGTATAGAGGGAGTGGAACGCCCCGCGGTCGTACTCGCTGACGGGATAGCCCGCGTCTTCCAGCCCCTGTGTTATCTCGTCGATGCGCTCGCCCTCGATGCGGAAGGCCATGTGGTGGACCTGTCCCGGGTCGGGGTCCGGCAGGTCCGCAGAGTCGCGCTCCTCGTTCACGAAGAAGGTAACCAGGCGGCCGTCACCCGCGTCGAAGAACAGGTGTGTGAGATGACCTCGGTCCAGATTCGGCTGGCGCAAGACGAGGGGCATTCCCAGGATATCGCGGTAGTACTCGATCGTGTCCTCGGTGTTGGTACCCTCCAGCGTGATGTGGTCGGTACCGACGACACCGACCGGACTGTCTGGTTTCGTCGCGTCGACTGGCGGGTGGGTCGAATCTGACATACGTAGTGGAACAGACGACCGGGATGCTCGGTGGTCGGCGCGCTCGCCGCCGCTCGCGGTCGGTCCTACCGATTACAGGAGACAGAGACGCTTATACCTGAAGTGACAGCGGTGTCAGCGGGTGACGCGGGTGTCACCAGCCGTCGCGTCGAGGGCGTGACTGGACACCGCTGGCCCTGACGGTCCCGAGGATGGCGCTGCTCCAGTGGGCAGCGGTAATCTCACAGTCGAGCACATTGTACGTCTCGACGGCCGTGCGGACGCAGCCGCCCCGAGGGACGTCCACGTACCTCTGGGCGACGAAACCTGGACGGTGACGACTGCCCCATCCCACGAGAGCCCCCGGTCAGTCGCCGACCGCAATCCGAACAGCAAAGGGCGGAAGGACCGACGCGGTGGGTATGGCGTGGCACGTGATGGGCGATTTCGAGTCCCACGAAGCTGCCCGCGAGGAGTTCGAGTGGACGCTACCCGGGGGGTACAACCCCGCGGTCGACTGTCTCCGCAAACACGAGTCGCCGGGCCCCGGAGAGCGGACGGCGCTGGTCGACGCCGCCACCGACGAGACCTACACGTACCGCGATATCGACGACGCTTCGGGTCGACTCGCGAACGCACTCGGGTCGCAAGGGATCGAACCGGGCGACCGGGTCGGGGTCGTCGCCGGCCAGCGCGTCGAGACACCGCTCACGCACCTCGCGTGCTGGAAACTCGGCGCCGTCTCGGTCCCGATGACCACGCTCTACGGCGAGGACGCGCTGGCCTATCGACTCGACGACGCCGACGCTCGCGCCGTGGTCTTCGACCCGAGCGTGCGCGAGTCACTGGCGAGCGCGAGTCGTGACTGTCCCGACCTCGAATTGGCTGTCGCACTCGATTCGCGACCCTGGTACGTGGGCGAGCGCGAAGACCCGGCGGCGGAGGCAACAGCCACCGACGAGACCGACTTCGACTGTGAGGTCGTCGGCTACGACAGGCTGGTCGCCGACCGTTCGCCCGAGTACGACCCATACGATTCGACGCCGTCGACGGACTCGGTGGTGATGTACACGTCCGGTTCGACCGGACCGCCGAAGGGCGTCCGGCACGGCCACGCGATATGGGCGGGGCGGGCCGCGGCGGCGTACAACTTCTTCGACGGGACACTCGGGGCCGACGCAGTGACGTGGACGCCGGCAGACTGGGCGTGGGGGTCGGCCCTGGGCGCGCTCTTGCTCGGGACCTGGCACTACGGCGGGACGGTCGTCGCCGCGCCGATGCAGGGATTCGACCCCGCGGCAGCGTTCGAACTCCTCGAAACCTACGACGTGACGGGCGCGCTGGTCGCCCCGACCGGACTCCGGATGCTGATGGGAGAGCACCCCGGAAACTACGACCTCGCGCTCGACGTCGTGGCGTCGGCGGGTGAACCGCTCACGCCGGAGATACTGGAGTGGGCCGACGACGCCCTCGACGGTGTCGCCGTCAACGAGTACTACGGCCAGACGGAACTCAATCTCGTGGTCGCGAATCGCTCGGACTGGTTCGACGTCCGGCCGGGGAGCATGGGGAAGCCACTGCCCGGCTACGAGGTGACGATCCTCGATCCCGAGAGTGCCGAGGAACTCCCGCCGGGAGAGGCGGGAGAGATCGCAGTCGAACCGGGGGACGAACGCGTGTTCTTCTCGGAGTATCTCGGTCGACCGGGCGCGACTGCGGACAAGCGAGAGGGCGAGTGGTACCGGACGGGTGACCTCGCACACCGGGACGAAGACGGGTACGTCTGGTTCGAGTCGAGAGCCGACGACGTGATCCTCACCAGCGGCTACCGGGTCGGCCCGCTCGAAGTCGAGGAGACGCTGCTGGCACACGACGACGTCGAGCAGGTCGGTGTCATCGGCGTCCCCGACGAGACGCGGGGGGAACGCATCAAGGCGTTCGTCGAGACCGTCGAGGACGTGACGGGTGACGACGACCTCCGCGCAGAACTGCGCGAGCGTGCACGGGACCGGCTTGCGGCCTACGAGTATCCCCGCGAGATCGAGTTCGCCGATGACCTGCCGATGACCTCGTCTGGGAAGATCCGGCGGGTGGAACTACGCGAACGCGAGGGTGTGTCAGTCGAGGAGTGATACCGAGTAGCTCGCAGACGAGGACGAGTGACCGGTCACATACTTACGGATAGACGCCCACTACCCCGTAAGATGACCGGGGCGGCCGACGCGATCAACGTTCTTCACGTCGACGACCAGCCAGATCTCGCAGACATGGCGGCGACGTTTCTCGAACGCGAGGACGACCGGATCGCGGTTCGAACAGCGACAGATGCCGAGGAGGGGCTGTCGCTCCTGGCGGACGAGGACGTCGACTGTATCGTTTCGGACTTCGACATGCCGGGCATGGACGGACTCGCGTTTCTCGAAACCGTCCGCGAAGACCACGGCGACCTGCCGTTCGTCCTCTACACCGGCAAAGGGTCCGAGGAGGTCGCCAGCGACGCCATCTCGGCGGGCGTGACCGACTACATGCAAAAAGAGACCGGTACCGACCAGTACGCCGTCCTGGCGAACAGGGTCGTCAACGCCGTCGAACAGCACCGCGCCGAGCGAAAGGCCGAGCGACACCGCCGACGCCTGACAGAACTCTCGGAGAGTACGGACGACTGTCTGTGGATGTTCGACAGCGACTGGGAGGAATTCCTGTTCATCTCGGGGTACGAGGAGGTGTGGGGCCGGCCGGAGTCCGCCATCAGAGACGACCCACGGGAGTTCCTAGAGGGCGTCCATCCGGAAGACCGGGACCACGTCCGCGACGCGATGGAGCGCCTTTCGGCCGGAAAACCGATCGATATCGAATACCGGATCGTTCGCGGTGACGGCGAAGTGGGGGCCGTCTGGGCGAAAGGGGACCCGATCTTCGACGACGCCGGGAACGTCGTTCGAGTCGTCGGCTTCACCCGCGACGTGACCGGCCGGAAAGAACAGACCCGTCGCCTGGAGACGCTCATCAGCAACCTCCCGGGCATCGTGTATCGGAGTCGCAACGACCCGGACTGGCCGATGGAGGTCGTCAGGGGTAACTGCGAGGCGCTCACCGGGTACTCCCGGGAGGCGCTCGAGAGCGGTGACGTCGTCTGGGGCTCCGACGTCCTCCACCCGGACGACCGGGACGAGATATGGGAGACCGTCCAGACGGCGCTCGCCGAGGACAGGCCGTTCGAGGTCACCTATCGGGTCCGCACGAGAGACGGAGCCACCCGCTGGATGTGGGAGCGCGGGCGGGCAGTCCCCAGCGAAGACGACGCGGAGATACTGGAGGGGTTCATCACGGACGTCACCGAGCGCAGAGAGCGCGAGCGGCAACTCCGGCGGACGGAACGCCGGTACCAGGCCGTCTTCGACGACCCGAACATCCTCGTCGGACTGCTCGATACGGACGGGACCGTACTGGACGTCAACCCCACGGCGATGGCGTACGTCGACGCCACGGCGGCGGAAGTGACGGGAAAACCGTTCGCGGAGACGCCGTGGTTCGAACGCTCGCGAGCGCTCCAGCGGGACGTCGAAGAGTGGGTCGACCGCGCCGCAGACGGCGAGTACGTCGATTTCGAGGCCGATCTCGTCCGTCCGAACGGTGAACCGTACGCGGTCGAAGGCGTGTTCAGGCCCGTGACGAACGAGGACGACGAGGTGGTCTCGTTGCTCGTGTCCAGCCGCGACGTCACCGAGCGCAAAGCGCGGGAACGGGAACTGGAGCGGTACGAGGCGTACCTGCAGGAATCGACCGATATCATCACCGTCCTCGACGACGCTGGCAAGGTCAAATACGAGAGCCCCGCGGTCGCACGGGTGCTGGGATACGAACCCGGGGAGTTGATCGGCCGGAACGGGTTCGACCTCGTCCATCCGGACGACGTGGCCGACATCTCGTCGACGTTCGCCGAACTCGTCGCCGAGCCGGGGGCGACGGTCACCGCTCAGGCCCGGTTCCGGACGGCCGACGACGAGTGGCGCTGGCTCGAAGTCCGGGGCACGAACCAGCTCGACCACGACGCGATCGAGGGGGTCGTGACGAACAACCGTGACATCACGGTACGCAAGGAACGCGAGCAGGAACTCGAAGAGACGACCACCGTGCTCTCCACGCTCGTCGAGACGCTGCCCGTGGGCGTCCTCGTCGAGGACGATTCCCGGGAGATCATAGCGGTCAACGACCGTCTGTTCGAACTGTTCGGGCTGTCGGGAACGCCCGAGGAGGCCGTCGGCACCGACTGTGAACGACTGGCCCGGGAGGTCAGCGACATGTTCGTCGACCCGTCGGGGTTTCGCTCCCGGATCGACGACCTCATCGAGACGCGAACGTCGGTACACGAGGAGGAACTGGAACTCCGTGACGGACGAGTCTTCACGCGCAGTCACGAACCGATCGAACTGCTCGGCGGGGACGGACATCTCTGGGTCTACCGGGAGGTCACCGAACAGAAGACTCGCGAGGAGCGGCTCCGCGAGACGCGCTCGCGGCTCGAGGCGCTCTTCGAGCAGTCACCGGACATGATCAATATCCACGACGGGGACGGCAACCTCATCGACCCGAATCCCCGGCTGCTGGAGAAGACGGGCTACGACGAGGACGAACTGACCGACACCAGGGTCTGGGAACTCGACCAGACGATAGCGCCCGACGAGGCTCGCGCCCTGTGGGAAGGGATGGACCACGGCGACCGCGAGCGGTTCGAGGGGGCCTATCGGCGAGCGGACGACACGACGTTCCCGGTCGAGGTACACGTCAGGCGACTCGCACTGGACGGCGACGAACGATTCATGGCGATCAGCCGGGACATCACCGAGCGCAAAGAGCGCGAACGCGAACTCGAACGACAGAACGAGCGGTTAGCGGAGTTCGCGAGTGTCGTCTCTCACGACCTCCGGAACCCGCTGAACGTCGCCGCCGGCCGGCTCGAACTCCTCGAAGACGAGTGTGACAGCGACCAGATCGAGGCGATACAGCGGGCTCACGACCGGATGGAGACACTGATCGACGACCTGCTCGCGCTCGCCCGCGACGGCGAGACCGAGTCCGAACTGGTCGCGCTCGGCCCGCTCTGTGAGAACTGCTGGCAGAACGTCGAGACGGGAACGGGGACGCTCCGGGTCGAGACCGACCGCACAATCTGCGCCGACAGGGGTCGACTGACGCAACTCTTCGAGAACCTCGTTCGCAATGCGGTCGAGCACGGCGGTGAAGACGTGACCGTGGTCGTCGGGGACCTGGACGACGGGTTCTACGTCGAGGACGACGGCCCGGGCGTTCCACCCGAGGACCGTGACCGCGTGTTCGAGACGGGCTACTCGACCGCGCCGGACGGCACCGGCTTCGGACTGAGTATCGTCAGAGACGTCGTCGAGGCCCACGGCTGGGACCTTCGCCTCGTCGAGGGCGACGAAGGCGGTGCGCGGTTCGAGATCACCGACGTCTCGTTCCCGAAGGAGTAGTTTCGTCCCGGCGCGGGCACCTCGTACCTGTGAGAGAACCGTGTCGAACGCCAGGGGTCTGACGGGAACCCGCCGGTTGAGAAGCCTTTTTGGTCAGGGACGCGGAGCGAGAGGTATGTTCCCAGGCGGCGGCGGCATGAACGACCGCAAGATGCAGCAGATGATGAAGCAGATGGGCATCGACATGCAGGAACTCGATGCCGAGGAAGTCGTGATCAAGACTCCGGACGAGGAACTCGTCTTCACCGACGCGGACGTCCAGCGCATGGACGCCCAGGGCCAGCAGACCTACACTATCGTCGGCGAACCCGAGAGCCGGCCGCGCGGCGAGGGCGGCGATAGCGGCAGTTCGAGCGCCGCTGACGACGCGGGCGGTGACGAGGAGAGCGAACCGGTCATCGAGGAGAGCGAGGGCGACGGTGAGGCCGAGATCCCCGAAGAAGACGTCGAACTGGTCGCGAGTCAGGCGGGCGTCAGCAAGAACGAGGCGCGCGAGGCACTGGAAGAGGCAAACGGTGAGCCGGCGGCGGCCATCAGCAGTCTGAAGTGAGTTTCCTGTTCGTCCGCGAGGACCGCGAGTACCTGCTCGCGCCCGGCGACACGCTCGAAACCGACCTCGGCGTGCTGGAGGTGCCCGAAGACGTCGAGTCGGGCGAGACCGTCGAGACGCACCTGGGCGAGCAGTTCACCGCGAGGGCGCTCCGGGGTCCCGACCTGTTCAATCACTTCGAGCGGACGGGTGCGCCGATGATGCCCCGCGATATCGGCCTCGTTATCGGGCACACGGGCGTCAGTGGGGACGACCGGGTCCTCGACGCCGGGACGGGGACGGGCGTGCTCGCCGCGTATCTGGGCCGCTGTGGAGCCGACGTCACCACCTACGAGCGCGACCCGGAGTTCGCCGAGGTGGCTCGCGAGAACGTGCGACTGGCCGGCGTCGCCGACCGCGTCGACGTACGGACCGGTGACGTCACCGCAGAACTGGACGGGCTGGTCGACGGGGGAGACGGTGAGGCGTTCGACGTGCTGACGCTGGACACCCAGGACGCACCTGCGGTCGTCGCGCGGGCTCCTGACCTGGTGGCCGACGGCGGGTACGTCGCCGTCTACTCGCCGTTCGTCGAACAGACCCAGGAAGTCGTCGCAGCGGCCCGCGAGGCGGGACTGGGCGACGTCGAGTCACTGGAGACGATCCAGCGCGAGATGGACTTCGACGACCGCGGGTCCCGCCCCTCTACGGCGGGGGTCGGCCACACTGGCTACCTCACGTTCGCGCGCCGCGTCTGATTTTCGTGGATTCGGAGCCCGGACCCGCCGACACGAACCGACGTGTCACTCGCCGCCGACAGCCTGGACGAGCGCGAGCAGTTCGTCCCGAGCGGCGGACGAGGAAAGCGAGAGTCGCTCGTCGTCGACGTCGAACGCGCGGGCGAGCGAGGTCCGGGGATAGGCACCGCCGGCGACGAGGAAGTCACCGTCGTACCAGACACCGACCCACCCTTCGATGGGGACTGGCTCTGTATCCCCGTTCGCGGCGTCTGTACGCGGGATATCGCCGGTCACCTGCCGGAGACGGGTGCGCTTGCCGCTGTCGGTGCGGACCCGTTCGCGGCGGCCGCGCTCGACGGCGTCGACGCCCCGGTCTTGGAGGTCGCGACGGAACGCCCGGACCGCCTCCGAGCCGACCGTCGGGAGTATCGCGGCGGAGGCCCCCGGAGCGAGGGGCGGCCGGAATCGGAGTCGCGTCGCGAAGAAAAACCGCCAGGACTGGTCGAGCGCGCCGTCGGTGGCGTCGCGGACACCCTCGCGGAGTCGGCGGTCCTCGTAGACGAGAGTGTGGCCCCTGACGTCGGCACCCTCGACCCCGAAGAGGCGCTCGACAGTCGCCTCGGTTCGGGTCCAGTCGGCGAGTCGGTCGGTCGGGACGTCCGGCGGCGGAACGTCCGGGTCGTCGTCACCGTTCGAGTCGCCACCGGAGTCGGGGACCATCGCCTCAGTGGTCGTCCTCGCGCCACTTGTGTTCGCACTCGGTGCAGGTGAAAAACCGGGTCTCGCTCTCGTCGGCGGCGCGGATCTGTTTCATCTCCCAGAACGCCCGGTCGTTGCCACACTCGGGACACCGGGTCTCGGTGGTCGCGCCCATCTCCTCGGCGTCGACGTCGGAGGTGTCGACGATCTCCGTCTCCTCCTGGCCCTGCGTCGTCACTGCCTGCGCGGCTTCCTTCTCCGCGTTGCGAAGCTTCTCGGCGCCACAGCTGCCACAGACCCAGGCGTCCCCCTCGGTTTTCATCATCGAACCGCACTCGTCGCAAAATTCCATGTGGGCCGGGTTGCGCCTGTTCGGTGATAAGTCCCCGGATCCGTGGCGCCCGGACCAGTGAGAGGTCGCCATCGCTACAGCATCGCCACGACCCCCCTCGAGAGAGAAAACGCCCCCCAGACGACCGGGAGAGGTGCCGAACCGAACTGGCCCCGTCACCCCCGCCATTTTTCATGTCGGAATCGATACGGGGTAGCATGGGTTTCGGGCCGCTGCGGCAGGATTTCGAGGATCTCGAACCAGGTTCGTATCCGTCGGGGTGGGAGCGAGACGGGTCCCAGGAACAGCAGGTAGTCGATACGACAAGTTCGAGCGGGTCACACAGTCTCGAACTCGTCGGGACACACGGCGGGTGCTGGCAGGCCATCGCGAACGCCCCGCTGGGCGAGCATCCGGGGTCCGACCCGGTCCGGATCAGTGGCGCGGTCAAACCCGCAGTCGAGGGACAGGTGGGCTGTCACGATGGGTTCGCACCCTACGGGAACGTGCTCTTCCGGACAGCCGTGGGCAGCTGGAGCGACGGCGAAACCCGCCATCTGCTCAAACTCCGTGACGAGGGGGTCCGTGGGTCCGGTCTCGACCTCGGGTCGTTCACTCGTGGCGACTGGCTCACGTACGACATCCGCTACGAGTATCGACCGGACGACGAGGCAGTCGCGGTCCGGTACACGATCGATGGCGAAGACCGCGGTGAGACGACCGTCGACGCCATGGACTCCGAGAGCGACCTCTCCCACCTCGCCTTCCGGAGCGGTGACTTCACCGCCTACTGGGACGAGGTAGTCGTCGAGCGAGCGAGCGGGCCAGCGACGACCCGTCAGCCGACGACCCGACCGCCAACCGAGACACACCGGCCGACGACCCGACGGCCGACCACGACCAGACCACGGACACCCACACGGATCGACACTCCGACACCGGCGCCCTACGACCTCGCGAACGCGAGCGAGCGAACCGAGGTGACCCCCCTCGACCAGACACTGTTCGTCCTTCGCGGGATACCTGGTGCGGACGGGAAACCGGCGGTGACGACACCGGAGTATCGACTCGTCGACGCGGACGCGGCACGGGACGCGTTCGTCACCTACGTCGCCGGTCGGTCACCGACCGGTTTCGACTGGGAGGCGGAACTGTCCTACGCCCACACGATGCGGGGGAAACACGGCGCGTCCGAACTCTGGAATCGGGCGGCGACGATCGGGTGGGACGCGCTCGCCGCCTACGCGATGGCACAGGTCAACCCCGCCGCGGCGATCGGGCCGATCATCGAGACGCTCCAGGATTCGGTCGCGTGGACGGTCCAGGAGATCACCGACCCCTACATGGAAGCGATGACGAAACAGAGCCAGTGGACCCACACCCACCGTGAGATCGAAGCAGACGTCGAACGTGCCGACAGCCTCGTCGAACTGACCGACTTCATGGTTGAGTTCGTCCAGACCGCCAAGAGCATCAAAGACCTCGCGGGTACCTGGGACGACGCGCTGGCCGCTGCTCGAACGGCGTACAGCGCCTCGGGGTCGTTTTCCACGTCGCTGGCGGCCGGCGGTGCGGCCGTCTCCAGCGCCGTCTACTACGCGGCGGTCGGCGAACTCGTCAGTCGGGGCGTCGACACGGTCACGACCGGGATGGAACAGAACGCCAAACTCTCGGCCATCGGCCACGCCTACAGCACGACGCGGATCCCGGTCATCGAGCGCATCGTCGAACTACAGGAGCAGCGACGGAACAACACGCTCTCCCCGTGTGGTGCCTGGGAACTGGCGTACCTGACGATGAATCACCACTACATGGGGGCGTTCGCCAATCACGGGATGTACAAACACGCACACGCCATCGAACAGAGTACGTTGGGTGGCGTCTGGGACGCCCTGGTCAACCTCGACGAGGTCGCGTCCGTCCTCGAAGACCGGGCCTCGAGTTACCAGTGGGGTGGCGCGGCCGCTCACCGCAACTACGGGGACCTGATGGAGCGCGCAGCGGACCTGACGGCCGGTTCCATAAACCGCGACGTGGACGGAGCCCCGACGCCGCTGGGAGGTGCCACATGAACCGTCGCCGACTCCTGGCGCTCCTCGGGGTCGGTTCGGCCGGCGCCGTGGCCGTGCTGTCGGGCGAAGACGGACAGCTGGTCATCGGGTCCGAACCCGAACCCGACGAGGACCGACCCCCGACGTCACCGTCGGCTCCCGGAGACGGAGACGGAGACGAGTCGTCCAGCTGGGGACGGAGGCTCCAGTCCGAACTGGGAGACCGGTCGGACTACGGCGACGTCTCGTACGCGACCGCCGCGACGACGGTCACCGTCGAGGACAGCGACCTGCTGTCGACGGTCGCCGTCGAACCGGGCGACGGCCCGGGGGACCTGTTCCGATTTACGGCTCCCGACCGGACTGCGCTCGACCAGACAGTCGCGCTGGTCAGCGGGGCGCTCCGGTTGTCGGCGGACGTCTCGTTCACGGCGTCGATCGACGGGGGTTCGGTCGATTTCTCCGGTGGCACGTCGGCGATCGGTCCGTTCGCCGGGGCGACCGGGGTCCACCCGGACGAACCGGAACTGGTCCTCGTCAGGGCCAGTGACCCGGACCGACTCGCCGACGTCGTCGAATCGGTCGATGGCTGACCGGTCGGTCGTACCCGGATCCCGGTGGTTCACGGGGCCGGCGGCAAAGTCGGACCCACCGGGCCACCGGCAGCGTGTCAGTCCTCGGTGGGCGTCGGGAGCTCGATGGTGACGACGCTCCCCTGGGGGTCGTTCTCCGCGAAGGAGACGTCGCCGCCGGAGAGTCGCACGACCCAGTAGACGAAGACCAGTCCCATCCCCTTCCCGTGCTCGAGCGGGGAGATGTCGTGGTCGACGAGGAGGTGGCTACGCTCGGACTCGGGGATCCCGGGACCGCTGTCGGCGACCCGGACGACCACGCGGTCCTCGTCCCGACTCACCTCGACGCGGACCCGGGGCGATTCCTCGTCGCTGTGGCAGACCGCGTTCTCGACGAGTTCGCCGACCGCGTCGCCGACCTCCGGGAGGGCCATCGCGCTGACGCCCTCGGCCAGTGCCAGTTCGATCTCGGCGTCGGGGCTGTCGCGACGGACCGACGCCACGCTCCGTTCGACGGCGTCCGAGAGGTCGGTCTGCACCGGGTCGGGCGGGTCCGAGAGGAGCGCGATCACGGTGCGTTCGTGATTCGCCTGGTCGACGAGTTTGCCGGCGTGTTCCTGTATCCGACGGGCCGCGACGGTGATGTCGTCGACCGCTCCGCGCTCTATCTGCTCGGCCATGCCGTGGATGACCGTGACCTCGTTCCGGATGTTGTGCCGGAGCCACTGTTCGAGAACCTGGAGCTGTTGGGTGCGTTCTTTCTGTTCGGTCACGTCGACGATGATCGCCTGTCCGATGTCCCCACCGAGATACTCCCCGACAGCCGTCGAGACGTGGATGTATCGCACGTCGCCGTCCGCGGTCCGGAGTCGCATCGGGGTCGGGCCGGTCGACTCCTTGTTCTCGATGACGCTCTCCAGTTCCGCCCGTGCCCGGTCGTGGTCCTCGGGGTGGACGAATTCGAAGATGGAGTGCCCGATGAGTTGTCCCAGGTCGTCGAGGTCGAGCAGGTCGAGAACTGCCTCGTTCCCCCAGATCGAGTCGCCGGCCTCGTCGAACACGTTGATCGGCGCGGGGGACATCTCGATGATATGTCGGTATCGGTGGGTGCGCTCGTCCGCGCTCAGCTGGTTCGCCTGGAGGCTGTCGCGCAGTCGCGACACGACGGTCTCCGGGCCCTCGCCCTCCGGAACGTAGCCGCTCACGCCCGCGGCGACCGCGTCCCCGGCGATCGCTTCCGACCCCTCCTCGGGCGCCAGTACGAACGGAAGGGACGGATACGAGACGCGGACCGACCGCAGCAGTTGGACGCCGTCGAGGTCTGAGAGAGCGTACTCGCTGACGATGCCGTCCACGTCGCCGCGCCTGATCCGTCGGAGACACCCACTGGCCGACTCGACGGATTCGACTTCGTACCCCGCTGTGGCGAGTGCGGACCCCAATCGTCGCTCGAGTTCCCCCGCCGCCTCGACGAGGAGGATCAGGTAGTTCCCGCCATCGGGACGTGGCATGTGCTACCACGTTAGTCCGTTCAGCGGACACTTGTAGTTACTGGCGCCCAGCCCGTCTGTCTTCCTGCGGCTTTCCCTGCCGCTGCGTGACAGTCGGGTCGTCGACTACACTCGCACATCGAGTACTGCTCGCGCACCGACTACCACTCGCGCATCGAGTGCCGGTCACATCACCTGGAGGCGGACGCCCCAGCGGCGCCACGAAACCCCCAAGTATTCATGTCAGTGGAACACAGCGGTCCTGATGGACCGTTCGACCGACGAGGACGGGGCAAACGGGACTGACGAGTCCGGCTACCCCGACATGGTTCGCGGCCCAGCCCACACACTTGTCGGTGGTCCCCCCCACCGCGGCGCCAGGATCGTCCTCGTTGTCGGCGTTCTCGCGGGCCTGGTCTATCTGGTCCACAAGCTGACGACCGAGGCCTGGATGGTCGGCGTCGATTTCAGGGTCTACCGTGGGGCGGCCGAGATGATCCTGTCGACCGGAACGGTCTATGGCCCCTCCCAGATCGGGATCCCGGGACTGAGCTACCGGTATCCGCCGGTCGTCCTGCTCGGGTTCGCCCCGTCGGTGCTGGTCCCCTGGCGCGTCGGCTACGTCGTCCACACGCTCGTCGTCCTGGCGGCGAGTCTCGCCCTGTCGAGACTGCTCGTCCGCTACGTAACGGCCCGGGGCGTCGAACTGACGCGGGTGGACGAAACGCTGGTCGCCGCGTTCGTGGTGACCTCGGTCCACGCGATGCCCTCGATGGTCTTCGGACAGGTCAACCACTTCGTCGCGCTCGGTCTCGCTCTCGGGTTCATCTGGCTCGACCGGGGACGGGAGACGCGAGCGGGCGCTGCCTTCGCGCTGGCGGCTCTGCCGAAGGTGTTCCCGGCCGCAGTCGGCGTCTGGTTGCTCCGGCGACGCGCCTATCGGGCGGTCGGAAGTGCCCTCGCGACCGGGTTCGGTCTCCTGGGGGTCGGACTCGTAGTCTTCGGTCCCGACGTGAGCCGGCGGTGGGTGACCGAGGAGTTGCTGGCACGCATGCAACCCGAACAGTTCGCTGGCGGGCTCTCACCGTCGGCACACGTCGTCACGATCCGGCGACCACTCTCGGTGCTGTTCCCGACCGTCGACCCTTCGCTGTACAGTCTCGGGGCCCTCGTGTTGCTCGCTCCGATTCTCGGCTACCTGTTGCTCGACGTCGGCGGCGACTCGGACGGTAGCGCGACCGAAACCGAAGCGAGATTCGAGAGCGAAGCAAGTGTCGATGGCGGGTATCCCGTTAGTGACGTCGATAGCGAACTCGCTCGTCCCGTCGCGGTCTTCGGGATACTGGCGTCGATCCTGCTGTTTTTCCCCAGTTCGCCCCTTTACGTCGTCTATCTCTACTTCCCGCTCGTCGCGCTGCTGTACCTGTTCGAGGGACCGGGCCGGTCGCTGTTTCTCGTGGGTGCCTTCCTGCTGAACTGGACCGTCTATCGGGACGATCTCGTGATGGTGCTGTCGGAGACGCCCCCGGGAGGCGTGCCCGACGACGCGATCCTGTCCGTACTCGGTCCGGTGTTCACGCTGGGGTCACCGATGCTGTACGGGTTCGCACTGATGGTCGCCGGCTGTGTCCGCTGGCGATACAGTACCTGAGAAGACGTCGAGAAACCGAACAGTGAGAAGACGCCGAGAAACCGAACAGACGGTGGCGTGTCCCCGGGTTCAGCTCGACTCGGTCCACTCCGAGCAGGCGTCCATATCGTCCATGAGGTCGTCGTGGAGGGAACAGTAGGGCGTGATCTTCCCGTCGACCTTGACGTACTCGAAGTGGGTGCAGTTGCCACAGTAGGCGTCGGGCTGGCCCCGCGGCTGGGGCTGTGGGTCGCCGAGCACCTCGGCGCCGCCGGCCCCGTCGTCGACGGTGGCACCGCCGTCGGCCGTCGCCTGCTGGGCCGGGTGCGTAACGTCGTCGTAGGACGCGTGGTCGCGGTTCAGTATCTCGGCGTCGTCGTTCGCCCCTTCCTGCACCTGCGCGGAGTAGCGATTGACGCCAGCGGTGCTGCTCCCGGTGTTCGAGGAGGACGGTCCGGCCCCGACGACTGCGGTGTCCTCGACGACGCGGACGGCACCTTCCTCGGTGATCTCCATGCGGGCGGTTCCGCCGGGGTCGGTGCGCGTCTTGAACGTCGCGAGGCCGGCGAACAGACAGAACAGGGTCGTGACGCCGCCAGCGAAGTAGACCGCGACGGTCACGACCGCCAGCGGGTCGCCGGCGGCGAACCACTGTCCGGGGTAAGCGACACCGAACAGCGCGACGCCGAACGCGCTCACGCTGGCACCGATCACGGCGGCGGCCCGCGTCGTCGCACCGGACGGCAACACGGCGAACACACCGAGAAACGCCAGCGGGAGGCCCAGTCCCGCGAGCACACCTGCGACACGTCGCGCCTCGACCACGTTCAGTCCCGCCGTCTCGCCCAGCCCGGTCGTCGCGACGAGGATACCACCGACGACCATCGCGGTCCCGACGGCGAACCCGCTCGCCCCGGCGTAGCGCCGTCGCGGCGTCGTCACGGTCCGGACGTGCCCCTCGTAAACGTCCGTGAGACTTGCCATATCCGTGATTTTCCGCCCACGACCAAAACTACCCGTCAGACGCGCGTCAGACACACCAGCACGCGACGCGTGGCGTCGCAAAGCGGCAGTTCCACGGGAAACCGGGCGGGATCGGCCGTCGTCCCGAACCGGCGGGGCCGGAGTTCGTGACCCGACGCCGCCCGCTCCGGGAACGGACTGGTCGTCGTCACTACCTATAGGTGTGTGTCGGTTACCGAGGTGCGGGAACTGGCGGGCCGATTTATAGACGTTGGAGAACCACTTTCGGGTATCCGAGGGCACAGCCGTCGTACCGCCCGCACCGACCCCGGTGTGAACCGAACCCGGTCCCGGTCGACAGCCCGACATCGATGTCCGATATCGCCACCGTCGTCGTCGTCGCGAAAGCCGTGGTCCTGCCCCTGGGCGCCGGTATCACGTTCTTCGCCTATCGGGCCTATCGCCGGAGCGGCGCACCCGCGATGCGCTCGTTCGCGGTCGGATTCGCCGTCGTCACACTCGGGTCCGTCCTCGGTGGCGGGTTCGACCAGCTCGTCGGCGTCGGCCTCGAGACTGGCCTCCTCGTCAACAGCGTCCTCACCGCGGTCGGATTCACGATACTCGCCCGGTCGCTGTACGTGACCGACTCGCGCCTGGAGGCCGAGGACTCGACCAGTCCGCCCGCTTCCGAACGGTAGACGGTCGACTCCTCGGGTCGCCGCTCCGTCCAGTCACCGGGTTCGTCGGACCCCCGAGTGGCCGATCGTGTGGCTACCGGGGCGAGAACCACTTCTCAACCCCTGGGAATCCCGGGACAGGTTTATTGAACGTCTCGGTTAAACTCGACGTGTGAGATAACGATGGGAACGAGACAACTGGAATCCAAGATGTTCGGTTCGGAGGTCAACTTCACGTACTCCGAGACGTGGATCGGCTACTCGCTGTTCGCTCTGCGCCTGATCATGGGCTGGACGTTCTTCTACGCCGGGATCACGAAGGTGATAAACCCCGACTGGAGCGTTCGTCCGTTCCTGCTGTACGGGATTCCGGACGGCAACCCGTTCACCGACCTGTGGACGGTGATGGCCAGCGACTGGGCCTGGCTGTTGACGCCGCTCAACCAGGTCGGACTGACCCTCGTCGGACTCGCACTGATACTCGGACTGTTCTTCCGATTCAGCGCCTTCTGGGGCGGCGTGATGATGCTGTTTTACTGGATCGCGTCGTACCCCTTCGACAACTCGTTCCTCGTCGACTACCACCTCGTGTACGTGTTCCTCCTGTTCGGACTCGGCGCGTTCGGCGCCGGCCGGATCCTCGGCCTCGACGCCTGGATCGAACAACTCGACATCGTCAAGCGATACCCCAGGCTCACGATCCTGCTCGGTTGACCCGGCCGAGCGCTGTCGAACCCTGATCCTATGGCAGAAATTCATACTATCCAGACTCAGATATTAAATCTGTCATTAACTACAAACGAGTTTTTCCCTAATGCACCGTATTTAGTCAGTAATGACGACCTTGTCCGAACAGTGCTTCTCGAACGATAATTTATATTTCATATAAATATTCCTGACGTTCTCGACAGGTATTTCCGCGTGGCTGGCGTAGACGGGAGTATGAACGACGACTCACCGATCGCCTCGATACGCGAGCGGATCAGGCGGCGTCGCGGCGACGACGACTCGCCGGTGCTGGTGTTGAGCGAGGCGGAGGGGTACGTGGGGGACGAGCTCACGTTCCACGGGCGGGGTCTCGAGTCGAACGGGGTCTACGAGATCGTCTGGCACTCACAGGAGGGGGACTGGGCGGTGGTCGGGGCCAACGAGGTCGTGGGCCCGCAGTACCAGCCCCGACGCGAGCGGGTCGCGACCGTCACCGCCGACGAGGACGGTGAGTTCGACGAGGAGTGGGAGGTACCGGAGGATTTCGGCGGCACTCACCGCGTCGAGATACAGGACCCCGACGGGGAGACCGTCGCCGACGCGACCTACGAGATCACGCCGTGGTTCGACGTCGAGCGGACAGCGGCCCCGCTCGGGGAGTCGTTCACTGTCAGGGGCTACGGGATCGGTTCGGACGTCGTCACGAGCAACTACCAGGTCACCTGGGACAACAGTCCGGTCGGGTTTCTGACGGGCGTGATGCGCCGCGGGACCGCAACGGCCGAGATCCGCGCGGTCGGCCCGCCCGGCGACCACGTCGTTCAAGTCTGGCGCAACGCCGAGGGGATCCCCTACCTCCAGAACAACACGCAGTCGCCGTACGGCCCCGTCGCGGGCGGGCGCCAGTCGGCCTGGACCGTCGAGGTGACCGAACCCGACGGCGACCCCCGGACGGCGTGGGTCGACCCGCTGCTGGACGAGAGCCCGATAGCCGCTCACTATCCCGAAATCGACGGGGACAGCGAGGCGGCGATCGAGGTTTCGCCGACCTCGGGGCAACCGGGGACGACCGTCTTCGTCACCGGCGAGAACTTCCCGCCCGATACCGAGGTCGACCTGCGCTGGTATCGCCACGAGGGGTTCCGCGGCGAGGGCGTCCCGGTGACGCCGGAACCGGACTCCGACGTCCTCCCGTCGGCGACCACGGACGAGAACGGACGTTTCCAGACCGAGGTCGCCATCCCGCGCGACCAGGGGTCGACCCGTCCCATCACGGCGGCGGTCGACGGCCGCGAGGTGGCGGTCGCGGGGTTCGTGATGCAGCCCGCGATCGAGACGTTCGTCCCCGGACGAGGGCCGGTCGGCACCACCATCGAGATCGAACTCACCGGGATCGGCTGGACCGACTACGAGAACCAGCTCTTTTTCGTCTACGACAACAAGCCCGTCGGCTACGCGGTCGGGACCACCGGCGCCGACGAACCCGGCACCGTCAGAGTCGAACTGAACGCGACGGGCGAACCGGGCTGGCACTTCATCGACGTCTATCCGAGTCTCCTCGAGACGCGGGAAGACACGCCGACGTTCGACAGCGCGCCCCACCTCTCGTACGTCGACAATCACCCGATGCGGCCGGTGCCGGCCGTCCACTTCGCGTTCGAGGTCACCGAGGAGTAGCGACTGTTGGCAGTCCACGGGACGGACTGCAAGCGTGATCCGCGAAACGTCTGGATATCGAGGGACCACTCGGACAGTGTTCGATTCAGGGCAAAGAGTGAACGATCGAGCATCCGCCGAGCGACCGACGGGAGCGAGGCGGTTCACCGGACGCAAGGGAGCGCAGCGACCGCCGCGTCCGGCTTTTTCACCCATGTTT
>Ga0207718_100469_pt1 | contig 36034 bp, 28 predicted proteins | sample A23M2SouthBayCA_FD_187749 | JGI IMG/M metagenome (GOLD analysis project Ga0207718, IMG submission 187749) | Aerobic enrichment media microbial communities from Eden Landing Ponds, California, USA - A23 M2 (SPAdes) | ecosystem: Environmental > Aquatic > Marine > Unclassified | place: Emeryville... | reverse complement strand
GGCGGTTCGAGACACTGCGAGAGGGCGGGCCGAGGGCTTTCAGCGCACAGTACGAGTGGCGGTTCGAGACACTGCGAGAGGGCGGGTCGAGGGCTTTCAACTCATGCTGATGGGTATGGTGTGGCCTCGGGATCATATTTCCCCCACACCACTGCCACCTGAAACCGGCGGTAACGCGATTCCCTTTCGTTACCGTTCATAGACCGAAAAAACAGGTTTGCATCCTCGACGTCAGACCGTCACTTCTCGCGCTGTTCCTGCCGGAGGACGAGGTTCCGGAGGATGTCACCGTAGGCCGGGCGAGTGACGAGCACACCGACGAGGACACCGACGATGGTGACGATAGCGAAGCCACTCAGGTCCCCGAGTCCCAGCACCGTCAGCGGACTCATCGCGAGGATGGTCGTCGCGGCGGCGGCGCCGATCACCCAGAACGCCTTGCGGAAGCGGTTCTGGAAGACCCTGCCGGTGGCGACCTCCCCTTGCTGGAGGATCTCGTCGGCGATGATGATCAGGTCGTCCACCCCCGTACCGATGACGGCGATGAACCCGGCGATGTGTGAGAGGTTCAGCGGGTACTGGACCGCGGCGACGAACCCGAGCAGGATGAGCACCTCGGAGAGCGCGGTGACGATCATCGGCAGGGCCACCCGCGGATTCCGGTAGCGCAGGTAGACCATCCCGCTGACCGCGAACACCGCCATGATCCCGACGACGAGCGAGTTGAGCTTGAACTGCTGGGCGAGCGCGGGTTCGAGCTGCGTGGACCGGGACTCCTCGAAGTTCAGCGGTGCCGGCAACCGACCGGCGCGAAGGCTGATCTCCAGTTCACGCGCCTCGGACATGTTGCGCGTCTGCATCTGGAAGGTGGGGCTCTTGGCGAACTCACCGGAAGCGTACAGTTCGGCCAGCCCCTGCTCGACGCCGCCGGAGAAGACGACCTCGCCGTTCAGCGTCGCCAGCAGACAGCGACCGCGACTGCTCTGGGGCTCCTCGCGGTCGTAGTTACAGACAGTCTGCTGACCGAAGCCGTACTCGACCATGTCTTGCTGGTATTGCTCGGCGACGGTCTCGCGGATGGTGACGGGGACCACCGGTTGTCCCTGCTGGTTCTCGGCAGGACTGATCCGCGCGAAGTCGCCCTGTTCGAGTACCTGTTGGCGGACGTAGGTGCCGTTATCTGCGGGATAGAACGCGTAGACGCGGACGACACCGCGCTCGTCCAGCAGCGACTGCAACTCGCCCAGGTCCCTGTCGGGCGCGGTGATAGAGACGAACGTCTGTCCGCTCGTCGACCGGATCGTCGAGACACTCCCGCTGTCCAGGGCTGACTGTGTGAGTTTGTCGCTGACGACGTCGACGATCTCCTGGCGGGTCTGCTGGGTGACGCCGTCCCGCACCGTCGAGGGCTGGTATCCCGCCGCTTCGAGGACGCTCCGGAGTCGCTCCTGTGAGACGTTCCCGACGAACACCTCGACGGTGCTCGAATCCGCCGAGACGCGGACGTCGATCGGGTCGACCGAGAGAGCGTCGGAGACGTTGCTGGCGAGTGCGGCCTCGTTGTCGGCGGAGACGTTCACCTCTTCGGCGGTGATCCCGACTGGCGGTGCCTGCAGTTGCGTCCCGCCGTCGAGCTGGATCCCGTACTGCAGGTTGGTCGGCCCGCTGCCACCGGCGGTTCCGGGTGGCGCTCCGGGAACCAGCAGCATGATACCGCTCCCGACCACGAAGACCAAGAGCAGGACGACCCGCCAGTTCTCGCGGAGGTTCATTGACTCACCCCGTCGAGCTTGTACCAGCGCAGCAGACTCAGATTGAGCATGTAGGTGTTCATGAGGTCGACCGACAGCCCGAGCACGAGCACGAACCCGATCTGGGCCATGAGCGTGATGTTGAAAAACGAGGCCATGACGGCCATGACGGTCATCGCGGCGATGGACGTGAGCGTCATCGAGACGCCGGTCCGCATGGCGGCGTACGTGCTCTCGTAGAAGTCGCCGCGCCGGCGGAGGATGTGGTTGTTCAACAGGATGTCGGAGTCGACGCTATACCCGATGAGCATCAGGAGGGCGGCGACGGTCCCCAGCGAGAGTTTGACACGGAGGAGACTCAACACGGCGAGGGGGATCATGATATCGGAGAAGGCGGAGATGACGATGGCCATGGAGGGGACGAACGTCCGGAAGAGGGCGAACGCGAGCAGGCTCATCCCGACGAACGCGATTGCGAGGCCGATGAGCGCGATCCGCTGGCTCTCCTGCCCGAACGTCGCCGGCGTCTCGCCACTCCCGAGCACCGTCATGCCGGCCCCTTCGGCCTGGTCGACCAGGCTCGTGACGCTCCCGGAGCCGGGTTCGAACGTGAGGACGTACTGGTTGGGTTCTCCACCGACTCCCTGGATAGAGACCGGTTCGGGGCTGAACGTGCTCCCGATCTCGGCCGTCGACATGGAGGATTCGACGGTTAGCTGGGACCCTCCGGTGAACTCGATCCCGAGGGCGACGGGCGACCCGGTCAGCATCCACGACCCGGCGAGCACCGCGATCGCGACCAGTAACACGACCAGTGGCACGACCGCCAGCTGGCGGTTCGAGTACTGGTCGTAATCGATCTCCGGTACCTCGAACTCGACCATGCCGTGGGGTGTGGGGGGCCGCCCGATAAGCCTTCTCTTTGCACGTCGCGGCCCGTACCGGCGGCCGAGGCCGCCGTTCGGGGCAGAGAACACCGTTCGGTCCCGGCACGAACGACCGTCTCGGGACGGAACACCGACGCCGAGCGCAGGTCGACCACCTCCGAACGGGCCGACCGCCTTCGAACGGACTCTCCCCTCCATGCGGGTCGGCGGCCCGCCGCCCGCCTGACCATGGTGGTCGTCTGACACCCGGGCGAACGGTCGAACGCGTCGTGACCCAAAGGCACTTTGTACTGCGTTTGTAACGTTCGACAATCGCATGTCCCGTAGTCCGTCGCTACCGGACCGTCCCAGGCTCGACCTGGACCCGGAGATGTCGCCCTCGGAACGGCTCGCGGCGCTCCGGGACCACTACGAGCGACTCCTCGAAGTGAATCGCACGCTGGAAGACCAGCTCGACGCCGCCAGGGAGCGGCGCCACTCGCTGACCGGCGAGGTCGACCGGCTCGAACGCGAAAACGAGACGCTGAAGACGTCCTCGCTGTACGTCGCCACCGCCGAAGAGATCACCGACGACGGCGTCGTCGTCAAACAGCACGGCAACAACCAGGAGGTCCTGACCGAGCTCCCGCCCCAGTTCGGCGATGGCCTCGAAGCCGGCGACCGCGTCGCTATCAACGACTCTTTCTCCATCCAGGACCGCCTCGACGCCGAGACGGACGCCCGCGCCCAGGCCATGGAGGTCGACGAGTCCCCCGAGGTCACCTACGACGACATCGGCGGCCTCGAGGAACAGATCCGCGAGGTCCGCGAGGCCGTCGAGGAACCGCTCGTCAACGCCGACCAGTTCGCCGAGGTCGGCATCGACCCGCCCTCCGGCGTCTTGCTCCACGGCCCGCCGGGGACGGGCAAGACGATGCTCGCCCGCGCGGTCGCCAACCAGACCGACGCCACGTTCATCAAGATGGCCGGCTCGGAACTCGTCCGGAAGTTCATCGGCGAGGGTGCCCGCCTCGTCCGTGACCTGTTCGAACTCGCGAGCGAGCGCGAACCCGCCATCATCTTCATCGACGAGATCGATTCCATCGCCGCCAAGCGAACCGAATCGAAGACCTCCGGCGACGCCGAGGTCCAGCGGACGATGATGCAGCTACTCTCGGAGATGGACGGCTTCGAAGAACGCGGCGAGATCCGCATCATCGCCGCGACCAACCGCTTCGACATGCTCGACCGCGCCATCCTCCGGCCGGGTCGGTTCGACCGCCTCATCGAGGTGCCCGAACCCGACGCCGAGGGGCGCGAGCGCATCCTGGAGATCCACACCCGCGACATGAATCTGGCCGACGACCTCGACTTCGCGACGCTGGCCGAGACCACCGCGGGCTTTTCCGGCGCCGAACTCGCCAGCCTCGCCACCGAGGCCGGCATGTTCGCCATCCGCGACGGGCGCACCGAGGTCCGCCTCGAAGACTTCGAAGAGGCCTTCGAGAAAGTCGAGGACGGCGACCCCAAAGACGGCGTTCCGGTCGCGTTCTACTGACGCTCGTCGGGTTCGTCTCTCTGGAGTGTCTCAGTGACTGCTCACAGGAGATGCGGCGCTGAACGCTGCTCTGTTACAGTCGCGTAGTGACGTTACCACGAGCGATGGCGCGCGCCGTCGAGCCTCCCGTGGCGAGACGGAAGCGCGAGGGATGAGCAGCGCAGCGTAGCGAGCAGCGCAATCGGTTGGGGAGGTGTGTGGCCTGCGGGTGCGGTGCTGTGCGGGCTTTGACCTGGCGGATCGAAAGGGCGAGGCGCGGTGGCGAGTACTGCGCGGGCCCTATCCGAGCGAAGCGAGGATATCCCGCACAGCACTCGCGAGCGGGCCGAGGGCTTTCAGTGCACAGTACGAGTGGCGGTCACTCTGACTCCGAGCGAGCGGGCCGAGGGCTTTCAACTCTCACCAACGAGTGCGGTAGGGCCATCGAATCGAGTTTCTTCCAGACTCTAACTACACGAAACCAGCGTTACACTCACACCCTGTCCGTACCACACGCTTTCCGGGACTCGCCACTGAAATCGGACACGGGAATCGCTCTGTGACTGCCCCGTGTGCCCTCACGAACGGGTGGCCGTTCTTCGTCGAGTTCCGAACCGATGGAGCGAAACGGTTCGAGCGACCAGTGCCGGTAATGGATATCCGGTTTCTCGGCGGGGTCGGGGAGGTCGGCCGGAGCGCCGTCCTCGTCGACGACTCGTTGCTCCTGGATTTCGGGATACTGACCGGCAACCCGCCCCAGTTTCCGGTGGGCAACCCCAGCCCCGACGCGGTGGTGGTCTCCCACGGTCACCTCGACCACGTCGGCACCGTCCCCTCGTTGCTCTCCGGTGACGCCCGGCCGCCGATCCACTGGACGCCCCCGACCTACGAGCTGGCGCTCACGCTGGCCCGGGACACGCTGAAACTTCACGGGGGGTCCTACAACTGTCCGTTCACCGAGACAGACGTCAAGCGCGTGACCCAGGTGTCACAGTTGCACGGCTACCGGGAACCCTTCGACGTGTGTGGCGGGCTGGAAGCGGGCGGCTACGAGGTCACCTTCTACGACGCCGGTCACATTCCCGGCAGCGCACACGTCCTCGTCGACGACGGCGAGACGCGGCTGTGTTACACCGGCGACTTCCACACGGACGACCAGCGCCTGGTCGCCGGGACGACCGCTCGCCCCGACGCGGACGTGGTGGTCTGTGAGAGCACGTATTCGGACGTCGAACACGAAGCGCGCGCGACGGTCGAGGAACGCTTCGCAGAGAGCGTGAAGCGAACGCTCTGGGACGGCGGGACCGTCGTGGTGCCGGCGTTCGCCATCGGTCGCACCCAGGAGATGCTGCTCATCTGTGAAGCGTACGACATCCCCTGTTACGTCGACGGGATGGGCCAGGGAGTCACCGAGATGCTGCGCCAGTACCCCGAGTTCGTCCGCGACGCCGACGCGCTCGGTCGGGCGAGTTCCCACGCCCGCTTCGTCACCGGTCGGGACGGCCAGCGGAAACGCATCGCCGACCAGCCGGCGGCGATCGTCACGACGAGCGGGATGCTCTCGGGCGGCCCGGCGATGACGTACATCCCCGAGATCCGGGCGAACCCGACGAACAAGGTCACGATGACCGGCTACCAGGTCGAAGGGACACCGGGTCGCGAACTCCTGGAGACGGGCAGCGCCGAGATCGACGGTCGCGTGCTACCTGTCAGCGCACAGGTCGAGCAGTACGACTTCTCTGCCCACGCCGACGAGGGCGGCCTCAGATCCTTCCTCGATGCCTACCGCGACGCCGAGATACTCGTCAATCACGGCGACCGCTGTGACGCCTTCGCCGCCGACCTCCGCGACGACGGACACACGGCCCAGGCCCCGGAGCTCGACGAGAGCGTCCGGATCCAGAACTGATTCCCTGCGCGGCACTGGCCAGATACCACTACATTAACTCCTGTACGAGTTAATTTTACCACCCACTTCCGAGCTTTTTTGTTATCGGGGCGAATAATCGGCATCGTCGTGGTTTCCGAGGCCGTTTACGTCGCTCTCGTGTCCTGTTCGAGCGTGTTCGCGATCGCGGTCGCGGCCTGGCTGTGGGACGACGAGCGCGGGCTGACGGCACGCCTGTTCGTCGGGTTCGCGCTCCTCAACGGCGTGGCCGGGATCCTGGTCCTCGGGGAAGTACTCGCACCAACGCGTTCACTCGCTATCGGTTTCTACGGGACCCACGCTGGAATCGGAAGCGGCGTTTCGGTGTTCACGTTCCTCTTTGCCGTCGCCTACGTGGGCCATCGTCGGTGGCTCACGCGGGGTGTGTTGACCGGCGTCCTCGGGGCGTGGATCGCCTACGGGCTGTTCCAGGTAACGAACCCACTGCACAGACTCTTCTGGAGCGAGTACTCCTTCGAGGGGTCCCAGATCGTCTACGTCGAAGGGGTCCCGACGGCCCTATCCATGATGCTGTTCGTTCCGCTGTCGTTGCTCTCCCCCGCAGCGCTGGCCCTTCTCGGCGCCCACATCCTCTTCGGTCCCCGAAGCAGGCGGCGACAGACCGGTGTCCTGTTCGTCGCCCTCGTCGCGCCGTTTTTCGTGACGAATGCGTGGTTCCTCGGGTTGGTTCCCGGCCCCTTTACCGGCGCACTGGTCGTCGGGTCGACCTGGACCCTGGGCCTGGCGGGGTGGGGCGTGTTCCGCCAGGAACTGTTCGAACTCGCGCCGCTGGCACGGGACACCGTCTTCGAGGCGCTCGACGAGATGGTCGTCGTCGTCGACGGCGAGCGGCGGATCCTCGACTACAACGACGCCGCGGCCGACACCTTCCCGGCGGTCGCCCACCGCGAGGGAGACCCCGTCGAGACGGCGGTCCCACAACTCCTCTCGGGCGGACAGCCCGTCGACAGTCGTGTCGGACCCGCAGGCGACACCGGCGGAGAGACCCACCCCGCAGGTGACGACGCGGCCGGCGCCAGCGGTGAGACTCCCGGGGCGGTGGGAGCCATAGAGACAGTCGATTCGCCGGCAGCCGAATCGACAGTCGACACGCTCGAGGAGTATCCCGACGAGGCAGTGCCGTTCGTCCAGTCGTTCACGCGGTACGTCGGCGACACCCTCCGAGAGTACTCGGTGACGGTCACACCGCTCTCGGTCAGGACGTCGGTCGAGGGATACGCGCTGGTCCTCCAGGACGTGACCGAGCGCCGGCGGCACGTCCGTGACCTGGAGCAACAGACCGCTCAGCTCGAACGGCTGGCGAGTACGCTCTCACACGACCTCAGGAACCCGCTGAACGTCGCCAACGGCCGGGTCGAACTCGCCAGACGGGACGAGGACACGGACAACCTCGTGAAAGCCAGCGAGGCCCTCGACCGGATGGAACAGATCATCGACGACAGCCTGACGCTCGCTCGCGAGGGCCAGACTATCGACGAGCGCGAGCGTGTCGACCTCGCCAGCGTCGCTCGTCACGCCTGGGAGACGACCGACACCGGCGACGCCACCCTCGAGGTCGAGCCCGATGCGGCGCTCGGTGTCTACAGCGACCGGAGCCGTCTCCAGTCCGTCTTCGAGAACCTCTTTCGCAACGCGATCGAACACGGTACGGCGCCGGTCACTGCCGACGCGGACGGCGGGGGGTCCGAGCGCCCCGCGAGCCCGAACACCGGGGCGACAGCACCCGACGCGGATACCGCCGAACGGGGACTGGCCCGTGGCGAGACCACCGATAGCGGGACCGACTCCGGGGGCAGCGATGCCGGCGAGATGGTCCCGGGCGGCGACACGACGACAGCGGACCTGACGGTCAGACTCGGTCGTCACGCGGACGGGTTCTACGTCGAGGACAACGGCCCCGGCGTTCCGCCAGCGGAGCGCGGCGAGGTCTTCGACTACGAGTTCTCGACGGACGAGGACGGGACCGGACTCGGGCTGGCGATCGTCGAAGCCATCGCACGCGCACACGGCTGGTCGGTCGAGATGACCGAGGGCAGCGACGGCGGTGCCAGGGTCGTCTTCTCCCGCGTCGACGTCGCCGACGCCACGAACGCTGCCGGGTGACTCGTTTCGGTCGGCACGCCTGCACACAGATGGCAACGCTCAACACCCGCGAGTCGTCCGTTCCGGTATGGACGTCTTCTTCAGCGGGTCGATCCGCGGCGGGCGGTCGGACGTGGACGTGTACGCCGAACTCATCGAGATACTCGACGACGAGGGGACGGTGCTGACCGACCACATCGGAATGGAAAACGTCGAGGAGCGCGAACGGGAGGCGGGGCTCTCGGATTCGGACATCTACGAGCAGGACGTCGAGTGGCTCCGGGCGGCCGACGTCGTCGTCGCCGAGGTGACGACACCGAGTCTCGGCGTCGGGTACGAGCTCGGCAGGGCAGTCGCCTGGGACAAACCAGTCCGCTGTCTCTACCGGCCCGATGCGGATCAGGACCTCTCGGCGATGGTACGGGGCAACGACGCCATCGAGGTCCTCGAGTATCACGACCCCGCGGGCGTCGAGTCACAGCTGCGGGCCTTCCTCCGGCGACACCGCTCGTGAAGTCGGGACAGGAGGACAGAACTGTCACGACCGCTCTCGCCGTCAGGCGTCGAGGTTCTCGGGGCGGTACGCTTCGAGGACGGCCTGCATCTCGACCCAGTCGACGGACGAGCCCAGGTCGTCGAGTTCGGCCTCGAAGTCCTCGAGGCGGTCGCCGAAGTGGTCGGTCCAGGCCGGACGCGCGAGGGTGTCGAGTTGGTCGGCCAGTTCGGCCCGGCGTTCGGTAGCCGTCTCGAGGTCGTCCGCGACGGACTCGGCGTACCAGGTCTCGAACTCCTCCTTGCGTTCGCCCCACACCTGCAGGTCGTCCATCTCCATGCGCAGGTCGGCGAGCAACAGCGCCGCGTGTTCGACACGGAGCGTTGCGTCGTACCAGACGACCGGTGGGTCGACGTCCCGGTCAGCCCAGTCCCAGTCGTCCGCCACGTCGGCGTCCTGGGCCGGGAGCGCTTCGACGGCGGCCGCGACGGCATCGAGGGCGTCCTCGACCACGTTGAGGTCCTGCTGGACGTCGTTGATCCAGACCTCGGGGTCGTTCACGTCGACTTCGAACTCCTCTAGCTCCTCTTTGAACCCGTAGACGCGAGCCTCGATGCGCTGGGCCTCGTCGAAGACCGCCCGGAACTCCTCGGCGACCACGTGCAGCGGGTATGGGCCCTCGTACCGGTCGGTCAGTGCGTCGTGGCGCGCAGCCAACTCCTCTGCCTGCTCGGTGAGGGTCCGCATTTCCCGCTCGTAGGTGTCGAGACGTCGTTCGACTGTCTCCAGGTCCGCGACCGGTTCGGCGACCTCGCGGGCGTTCGTGAGTTTCAGTTGTGCTTCCGAACACTGCTCTTTCGCCCCCGACACGTTCTGTGCCAGCACGGCCCCGACCTCCTCCAGCGCCGACCGCGTGACGACGCCGTCTTCGGTGACGTACTCCAGTGCCTCGCGTACTTGCTCCGGGTCGCGCGACGCGTCGGCCGCGACGACTGCCTCGACCGCGTCCTCCAGAGCCATCCCCTCGACGTCGACCCGCCCGCCGTCGCTCCCGCCGTCTGCTGTCATGTCACACCAGTATCGACGGGGACGGGATATACCTTCTCACTTGGTTGACCCACTGTCTCGGCCGTCCGGTCCAGTCGCCGGTCCCGGCCAGTCCCGGGCAGACTCATCGCGCCTGTCACGTCGAGCGACGCGAAATTGGGTTACATCCCGGACACACTATGGTGGAACTACGTTCGAAAACACGAATACGTTTATTGAACGACGACCGGAGAAAACATCCGCATGTCTCGACTCACACACACGAGACGCACAGTACTCCGCGGTCTCGGTGCGGGAACAGCCCTGCTGGTCGGTGGCGTTGGGGCCGTCACCGCCGAGGGAAAGGCTGGCCTGCGCGTCGCGCACGCGTCGCCGAACGCGCCGGCGGTCGACGTCCTCGTCGACGGTGACGTCGCCGTCGGCGGGCTGGCGTTCGGTTCGGTCACGGACTACCTCGAACTCGACGCGGGCGAGTACGAGGTAGCTGTCGAACCCGCTGGCGGTGGCGACCCCGTATTCGGGCCGACGACGCTGGAACTCGACGACGAGGACTACACGGCGGTCGCCCGGGGGGAACTGGGCGAGGACACCGACACGGCGTTTACCGTCGACCTCCTCGTCGACACCAACGGCGCGAACATCGGTGACGACGAGGCCCGCGTCCGGGTGTATCACGCCGCGCCCGACGCACCGACAGTCGACGTCACCGTCGACGACGGTGGGTTGCTGTTCGACGGCGTCGAGCGGTTCACCAGTAGCGGGTACACCGTCGTCGACGCCACCACGTACGACGTCGAGGTCCGCCCGGACACCGAGGACGACGACGGCCCGGTCGTCTTCGAGGCGTCTGGCGTCGCTCTGACCGGCCGGAGTACCTACACCGTCTTCGCGATCGGCTACCTCAGCCCCGACGACGACCCCAATGACGAAGCCTTCCGACTCCTCCCGACGCTCGACGCCGGCGCTCCCCCACGGGGCGACGAAGAGGAAGAAGAAGACGACGAAAAAGAGGACGACGGAGAGGAAGAAGACGGCGGAGGAGAAGAGGAAGAAGACGGCGGAGGAGAAGAGGAAGAAGACGGCGGAGGAGAAGAGGAAGAAGAGGACGGCGAAGAAGAAGACGGTGGCCGTGGTCGTAGACGTGGACCCGGTCGGGGTCGCGAACGCGGGCGGTAGTCCCGACACACCCGCCGTCCACCCGGTCTCGAACGACGAATCGGACGACTGAGCGGGGGCGAGCGCCGAGTCCGAAAGGCGGGGCGAGTCAGTCGTCGTCGCCCAGACCGGCGCGCTCGCGCTCTGCGGTCCGCTCGATGAACTCCTCGGGAAGTGCGTCGACCTCGCCGACCTGGACGCTCCAGAGGTTGGCGTAGAGACCGTCCTGGGGGAGCAGTTCCTCGTGGCTGCCCTGCTCGACGATACGGCCGTCGTCCATCACCAGGATCTGGTCGGCGTCCCGGACCGTCGAGAGGCGGTGTGCGATGGCGAAGGTGGTCCGCTCGGCGGTGAGTGCTTCGAGGGACTGCTGGATCAGGACTTCGGTCTCGTTGTCGACGTGACTCGTCGCCTCGTCCAGGACGAGGATGTCGGGGTCTTCGAGGATGGCCCGGGCGATGGCGACACGCTGGCGCTGCCCACCGGAAAGTTTCACGCCACGCTCGCCGACCGTGGTGTCGATCCCCTCGGGCAGGTCCGTGACGAACTCCATCGCACCGGCCATCGAGAGCGCGTCGACGATCTCCTCGTCGTCGGCGTCGAGCCCGTAGGCGACGTTCTCGGCGACGGTCCCGTGGAAGAGGTACGGCTCCTGGCTGACGTAGCCGATGTGGTCGCGCAGGCTCGACAGCGACACGTCGTCGACGTCGTGACCGTCGAGTCTGATGGTTCCCTCCTGAGGATCGTACAGGCGCAAGAGGAGTTTGAGCAGCGTCGTCTTGCCCGCACCCGTCGGCCCGACGAGCCCGACGAAGTCGCCGGCTTCGGCGGTGAAAGAGGCCCCGTCGATGGAGTCCTCGTCGGCGCCGAGATAGCGGAAACTGACGTCCTCGTACTCGACGCGGCCCTCGACGCCGTCGAGGTCGATCTCCTCGTCGTCGTCCTCGGCGAAGTCGTAGTAGTCCATCAGCCCGACGATGCGCTCGGCGGCGGCGAAGGCGTACTTGTAGTTGTTGATGACGTTCCCGAACTGGCGCATCGGCCAGAGATAGCGCCGCGAGTACAGCAAGATAGCCGTGAGCGTCCCGAGCGTGAGCCCGCCCGAGAAGAAGAGCGGCGGCCCGAAGAGCAGCCAGTAGCCGCCGACGAGGAAGGTCAGGACGTAGCCAAACCCGGTGATGACCCGCAGCGAGGGGAAGAACTTGATGCGGGTCGTAATCGCGTCCCAGTTGGCGTCGAGGTACTCCTCGGAGGCCTCCTCGACGCGGTCGCGCTCGAAGGACTCCCGGCCGTAGGTCTTGACGACCTCGATGCCGCCGATGTTGTTCTCCAGGCGGGAGTTGAGTCCCCCCACGGAGCCCCGCACCCGGCCGTACTTCGGACCGATCGCCTGGACGAAGACGTAACTCGCGACCGCGAGGATGGGGATCGACACCATCCCGACGATGGCGAGTTGCCAGTTGAGATAGAGCGTGAAAGCGGCGACCCCGACGACGAGCACCGAGATCCGGATCCCGGTGTTGAGGTCGTTCGTGAAGAAACTCTCCAGCTGGTTGACGTCGTTGTTGAGCACAGACATGATCTCGCCGGTCTGCTTGTCGTCGAAGAAGCTCATGTCCTGGCGCTGGACGACGTCGTAGGTGTCGACCCGGACCTCGTGCTGGAGGTGCTGGGCGAAGCGGTTCCACGCCCAGGAGTTGACCCAGTTGAGTACTGCGACAGCGAGGTAGACAGCCCCGGTCAGTCCGACGGCGAACCAGAACTTCCCTTCAGTAGTGGGTGGGATCACCGACTGTGGGACGAGCGGGAGCGTGAACTGCTGGTCGCCGACGAACAGCGAGTCGATGGCCGTCGCGAGGATGAGCGCCGGCACGAGTTCGAGAAACCGCGCGACGATACTCGCGACGGCACCGACGCTGAACTCGGGGACGTACTCCCGACCGTAGTCGGTGAAGATCTGCCACATCGGGCGGTCGACCCCCTCCCCGAGGTCTTCGAACGCGCCCGCGTCGTCGTTCCCGCCGGAGAAACCCCATGCCATGAGCCACCGTTACCGCTGCCCGCGTAAAAAACTGACTGTCTTGTCAGTCAGTCCATCGTGACTGCGAGGTCGGTCCCGGAACACTGCCGAGAGCGGTTCGATCCCCGAGAACGACGAGAGGCCACGTTATCGAGTTCGTGAGCCACAACCCGACCGGTGAGGGACGCACGATGCCGGTCCGTGAGAGGCGTATCAATCCGAGTCCATGCGGTTAGAGATGTACTGGCCCGCGAGGAGTCCGGCACCGCCGAAGATGACGAGCGAGAGGAGCGCGGCCGGTGAGGCCGGCGCACCGAGCACGCCGACGGCGAGGGCGTACATCCCGACGACGACGATCAGTCCGACGAGCATCCGCCAGGCTTCGGCCATCGTCGGGAGTTCGAAGCGAGCGAGCATAACGTCTGTGGAGCGAGCACAACGGCTGTGGGGTAAGCATGCCCGATTCCCGTCCCGAAGTGACCGGCGAGCGTGCCCGATTCTCGTCGTGGGGGGACTGGTTCCCGTTTACTCCCCGAGTTCGCGGAGCGCACCACGGAGCGAGACGCCGAGTTCCTCGAAGCGGTCGAGATCCATCGAGTCGGTCGTGACGAACGCACCGTGGTCGCCGTCTATCACGCGAGTGAGATAGCCGTCCTCGAAGACCCGGATAGTACACTCGTAGGGGCCGAGTTCGCTGTTCCCGTAGTCAGTCTGTGCGCGAAAGCCCAGCCGTTCGGTGTCGGCGAACCCGACGAGGTCCGCGTCGGACTCCAGGTCGCTCCGGAGGTAGACCTGCTCGATAACGTCGCCGTCGTCGAAGTAGGTGATGCTGCGGAGTTCGTCACCGACGGTCGTCCGCGCCGTGCTGACCAGCGTCTCCCTGTCCGCGTCCGAGAGCGAGGGCATACGACCGGCTACGAACGGCCCCCATAAGAACCGTGCCATCTCTTCTCAGTGTCCCGAACCCCGACCGCCGTCGTTGGGTCCTCCGACGATCCCGAACGGAACCAGGCGGGCCAACGACCGGTCGGAACTGGACGAGCGGACGATCGGTCGGAACCGGGTGGGCCGCCCCTGGACTGGCGCGTTCGAGGCTGACTTTCCAGTCAGTTAGTTTTCACGGAAGACTTTTTACGGCGCCTGCCGACCCGGAAGTATGAGCGGTGAGGTGGACGACGACGAGGAGACCGGGGGTGGGTCCGGGGACAGCGCCGAAGACACCCACGACGCCATCATGAGTGCGACCTACCATGCGCTGTGCAAGCACGGCTACGCCCACCTCACCATGCAGGACATCGCCGACGAGTTCGACAAGAGCCGTCCGCTCCTGCACTATCACTACGACACGAAAGAGGAGTTGATGCTCGCGTTCGTGGACAACATGATCGGCTGGGTCGGTGGCCAACTCGCCGAGTCCGAGACACGCGACCCGCTCGAACGCATGGAGGAGTACGTCGACGGGTTCGTCATCGACCCCGGTGAGGAAGACCGCGAGACGTTCGCGCTCGCGTTGCTGGAACTGCGCGTCCAGGCCGTCCACAACGACGATTTTCGCCGAAAACTCACCCGGCACTACGAGAACAACATCGACACCGTCGTCGACATCCTCGTCGCCGGCATCGACGCGGGCGTCTTCCGCGAGGTCGACCCCGACGCGGTCGGCGAGTTCATCTACACCGCGATGGTCGGCGCCCGGATGTACCAGGTGACGATGGGTGCCGAACACGCCAGTCGCCGGATGCGTGACGCTCTCGCCGAGTTCGTCGTCGACGACCTCCTGGTCGACGGCCGCACCACCGACGAGTACTCCGGCCAGACCTGGTGATGCAACGCACACACCTCGATTTCGACCGGTTTTTCGACGTCCGACTGAGCACCGACGACGCCCAGGCCGCCGAGATGACCCTCGAACCCGGCACCGCGACCGGCGGCCCCGACAACTTCCACGCCGACAGCGACCAGTGGCTCTACGTCGTCTCCGGGTCGGGCCAGGCCACCGTCGACGGCGAGGACGTTCGACTCGAGACGGGGGACCTCGTCGTCGTCGAAGCGGGTGAGACCCACGAAATCGTGAACGACGGCGACGAAGACCTCCGGACGCTCAACCTCTACGTGCCGCCCGACTACTGACTGACGCACAGACGGCGTCGGTCTCTCGTCGGTCCAGTCGGGGGTTGCCCGCGGGGTCACACCCCGGCCACGCGCGACTCCGGCAGTTATCGCCGGTGATAGTCGCGGCCGATTGCTTATGTGGGATCGTTCCAGAGAGAGCACAGAGGCACGGTCCGTATGAGTTTAGAACCGATTCGAGAGGACGAGCGGGTCGTCGAGACGGCCGGGGCGACACATCAGGAAGTCGACGCCACGGGCGAGCGAGCGGTCCCGGAGACAGAGACGACGTCGCCGGCGACCGGTTCGGCCTGGTGGGTCGAACTGGCGTTCGGGTCACTGTGCTGTCTGGCGGCGGCGACCGTCGCGCTGGCGCACTCGTCGGTCGGCCCGCTGTCCCGAATCGCGGTGGCTTACGGCACGGTCCCGACACTGCTCTATCTCGTCGTCGCGACGGTTCTGGGTCTTGGATTTCTCCGCTCGGGACTGCAGTGACGGTCACTGACGAATTGCCGAAGCGACGCCACGAGAGCGACGTGGCCGGCGGCACCGACGGGAAGCCCCGGTTGAGCGGACAGCGTTCAGGCGGTCGACAGCCCGACGGAGACGATACCAGCGGCGACGAGCCAGAACGCGTAGGTCACGAGGACGACCCCGACCGCCTGCCCGCGGGACAGGTCGTGGGTGTTCCCGACGCCGACGTACATCGTCCAGCCGATTGCCAGTAGCACAGGTATCGAGGCGAGTAGCGAGGAGACGATCGGACTGACGAGGAAGAAGATGTCGTAGCCGAGCATGACGACCGGGACCGCGAACAGCGGCGCGGGCGCCAGCCCGTAACAGACGGTCGCCAGCGAATCTTCGTAATCACCGGAGCTATCGAAGACCTGCGTGGCGATCTCGATGGCTGCGTAGGCGACCAGCGCCATTACCATCAGGAACAGGTAGATCTGGGCCACTGTCTCGGGCCAGCCGCCGAGCAGGAACAGTTTGAACCCGTCGATGTCGAACCCGAGCGGGCCGCTGACGGCCGGGTTCCCGAGGATCCACGCGAAGACGTTGGTCGCGACGGCGGTGACGCCGATCGACAGCATCAGGAACCCGAACATGTCGTCGGTGGTCTGGCGCTCGATGCGCTCGCCGAAGAACGTCGCCGGCGACCCGACGAGACTCCGCAGGGGCTCTGCGTACCACGACACGAGGAGGTCGTAGCTGAAGCCTTTCAGGATGACGTCCAGCCCGATCGCGGCGATGATGAACCCGCCGGTGATGACGCCCTGCCAGCCGCTGACGTTCAGGCCCGCCAGCGCGAGGACGTTGTTCGCGGTGGCGAGCACGAGCGACCCGAAGAGGACGCCGACCATCGACCCCTCGCCGCCGGTGAGTTTCGTCCCGCCCAGCACCACGGCGGCGATGACCACCAGGGCGAGGCCGTTCCCGCTGCCCGAGGAGACCGAACCGAAGCGCCCGAGGAAGGCCAGGCCCGCGAACGCGGCGGTCAGGCCACACACCGCGAAACAGCCGAGTTTGACGATCTCTGGGTCGATACCGGTCGTCTCGACTGACTCGACGTTGTCGCCGGTGGCGCGGGCGTGCAGGCCAAAGCGGGTGTAGTGGAGCAGGTAGTGAAAGACCACCAGCAGGACGAAGATCCAGACGATGAGGATCGAGAACTGTCCGAACGACTTGACCTCGTCGTGGAGGAACGGGACCTGATACATGATCGGCCCGCTCATGAAGGGCATATCGCCGATGATGATGGGGCCACCGAGCCATTTCAGGATGCCGACGTCGCTGGCCGAGGCCGTGGTCCCGCCGAGGAAGATGCGATGGACCCCGCGCAGGAGCGTCAGCGTCCCGATGGTGACGATGAGCGACGGGAGGCCGAGTTTCGTCACGATCAGGCCCTGCGTGATGCCGAAGATGACCGAGAAGACGAGGACGACGAGCACCGCGAACAGCGGGTGGACGCCGAAGGCATCGCCGCCGATGAGGATGGCGCCCATCCCGGCGGCGACGCCGTACATCGACCCGACCGACAGGTCGAACTCGGCGGTAACCATCAGGAGGGCGACGCCGTAGCCGATGATCGCCGTCGTCGCGGCCGACCGCAGGACGCGGGCCATGTTGTCGAGCAGGAGAAAGCGCGAGGCGTCGACGTAGACGCCGATCAGGAAGATAGCGATGAGTCCGACGAGGACGCTCCCCTCGCGGCGGTCGAATATCGCGTCCGAGAGGGACCCGAGCCTCGCACCGGCGTCGGCAGAGCCCGACCCCGACCCACCGGAGTCAGTCTCGGTCGCCACTATCGCTCACGCTCCCTGTGCATCCGTTCGACGATGTCGATCCGCTCGACGTCGTCGGCGTCGGTGTCCAGTACTTCGACTATCTCGCCGTCCCGCATCACTGCGATCCGGTCGGCGACGTCGACGACCACGTCGATCTTGTGCGAGATCAGGATGACGGACTTCTCGCCGTCGGGGATCCCATGTACGAGATCGATGATCTTGTCCGTACCAGTGGTCGAAACCGCCGCCGTCGGTTCGTCGAGGATGATGATCGGCGGGTCGCGGATGAGCGCTCGCGCGACGGCGACGGCCTGCTTTTGCCCGCCCGAGAGCTCGTTGACCTTCGAGGTGGGGTCGAAGTCGAAACCGATCTCCCCGAGGAGTCTCCGGCTCTCCTCGACCATGTACTCCCCGTCGGTGCGCCGGAGGAGCCACCCCTCGGGACCGTCCTTGAGCGGTTCCATCCCGAGGAAGATGTTGTTGGCGGCGCTGGCGTTCGGACTGAGGTGCTGTTCCTGGTAGACGGTCGCGATCCCGGCGTCCATCGCGTCTTTCGACGAGGAGAAGTACTGCTCTCTGAGGCGGCCGTCCTGGCGGAGGTAGATCTCGCCGGCCGTCGGCTGGAGGACTCCAGAGAGCATCCGGATGAACGTGGTCTTGCCGGCGCCGTTGTCGCCGGCGATGGCGAGGATCTCGTCGGCCTCGACGTCGAGACTGACGTTTCGTACGGCCTCGATGGCGCCGAAGTACTTGGTGAGGTCTCTCGTGCGGAGGACGACGTCGCCGGCCGTCGTTTCGGCCTCCGGTTCCGGCCCCGACTCCGTCGTCACCCCATCCGACTCCGGTTCCGGCCCCGACTCCGTCGCTACTCCGTCCGACTCCGGTTCTGGCTCTGACTCTGACTGTGACATACGTGTGGTTCGTGCGTTCGTTCGAAAAGCGGTGACAACCCGTGGCTATCGGGTCACTGCAGGAAGTCGTAGTTGGACTCCTGCCACTGGAGGAGGCCGCCGTCGCCGGCCCAGGACCGGCGCTCCAGCGCGAAGTCGACGTTGTCCTCGTCCCAGACCGAGACGCCCCACTCCAGGTCTTTCATCTCGATACCGCGTTCGAGGTACATCCACGCCAGCGGGACGTTCTGGAACCCCTGACTGTAGGGGTCCTGCCCGACGGTGAAGTCGACGTTCCCCGCCTGGATCTGGTTGAGCAGTGGCCGCAGGAGGTCGAACCCACAGACGACCATCGGCCCCTCGAGTTCGCCGGACTCCAGTGCCTGCCCGGCGCCGACCGCGCCCCAGAACGCCGAACAGACGACGCCGTCGACGTCCTCGCCCGCGATCGTGTTGACGATCTGGGTCTGGGCTTCGGCGATGTCCGCCGGCGGGTTGATGATCTGGTCGTTGTAGAGACTCACCGACGGGTCACTCTGGGCCTTGAAGTACCGCTCTGCCGTGCCCAGGTCGGCCGCGTCCTCGTTGACCCGCCGCGTCACCGACGGGTTGTCCGGGAGTTCGTTGGTGATCAGGACCGTGTACTCGTCTTTGTCGGGCATCTTCTCCTGGAGGCGGTCGTAGGCCTCGGCGGCCATCGCCGCGCCCCCGCGGGCGTCGCGGATGCCGACGTGCGGGATGATCATCGGCTCGTCGCGGTAGGAGAAGCCGACGTCGTCTTGCATGTAGTCGTAGTTCCAGTCCTTGGTGGCGGGCGTCGAGTGGCCGTTGACGACCGCGATGTCGTTGTCCAGTGCGTTCTGGATCGCGTCGTTGTACGCCTCGTTGTTGAGCACCGTCGTCACGATGACGTCGCCCGCCTCCATGTTCGAGACGTTCTGGTTGATGAGGCTGACCTGGTCCGGGATCCCGCCGTCCGCGGGCGGGCCCGTGACCTGCCCGTCCCAGCCGAAGATGTTGAGCGCGTCGTGGAACCCACAGGTCATCGGGATGAAGAAGGGATTGTCGATGTTCTGCAGGACGAACACCGCCGTCCGCTGGTTCTGTCCGGACCCCGACTGTGTCTTGGAAGGCTCCCATCCCGGCGGCGCCACCGCGGGATGACGCGAGAACTCGAAGTCGGGCTGTGACCCACCACCGCCCTGGCCGCCGCCGTCACCGCCGTCGCTGCCGTCGCTGCCGTCGCCACCGTCGGTCGGCGTGCTGTCGCTCTGTGTCTGACACCCTGCGAGCCCGAGGGCCGCACTCGCCGCGCCTATCTGTTTGACCAGGCTGCGTCGAGAAACGTTCGCTCCGACGTCGATCGAGATCGGGCCGCTTTCGTCTGTGTCTTGTGACCCCATACCACGGCCATAATTGTACGAGCCATAAAAGGTTATGCCAACCTGATTTTCGTTCCGCAAAGATATTCACCGTCGCTGTCTGGACGATCGACCACGCCAGCAGTGACAAACAGAACCCGTTACCGGAGCCTTGTTCCTTAATGTCTATCGGCACGATAGTAGACGTATGCGACCGAGACACACGGCAGACCGACCGACGCTCGACCGACCGACGAGGTGGGCAGCATGAGGACAGGACCGGCGAGGTGGAGAGTATGGGGATAGAGACCACCGACGCCGACGAGGTACGGCCCGGGGAGATGGTCGGGACGGCCGTCCAGCGCCGGGAAGACCGGCGCCTGCTCACCGGCGACGCCCGCTACACCGACGACATCCAGCACGCACGAACGGGATACATGGCGCTGCTGGGTAGTCAGTACGCCCACGCGCACGTGAGGAACATCGACACGAGCGCCGCCGAGGCCATGGACGAGGTGGTCGCGGTCTACACGTTCGACGACCTCGTCAATGCAGGGCTCGACGGGACGATGCCGCCCGCAGAACTCGACGCCGAGGACATCAATCGCGACGAGGAACCCGAAGACGACGGCGACGTCGAGGTCGCCCGGCCGCTCCTGGCCGACGACCGCGTGCGCTACCAGGGGCAACCCGTCGCGGCCGTCGTCGCCACGGAGCGCTACGCCGCCTTCGACGCGCTCGACGCCATCGACGTCGATTACGACCGGCTCGACGCGACGACCGACCTCGACGATGCGGCCGCCGGCGACGCCGAACCGATCCACGAGTTCGCGCCCGACAACGTCGCCTTCGAGTGGGACACGGGGGACCGGGAAGCAACCGAGGAGGTCTTCGAGCGGGCCGACCACGTCGTCTCACTGGATACGGGGAACAACCGCGTCATCCCGACGGCGCTGGAACCCCGCGCCGCAGTCGCCCAGTACAGACCGTCGGACGACCAGCTCGTCGTCGAACTCTCCAGTCAGAACCCCCACGCCGTCCAGCAACGCCTCACGGACACGCTGGACGTGCCCCGCCACCGCGTCACCGTCCGCGTGCCGGACGTCGGCGGCGGCTTCGGCGCGAAACTCCAGCCCTACTCGGGTCACCTGCTCGCAGCGTGGTGTGCCATGGACCTGGAGCGACCGGTCAAGTGGCAGGCCCGCCGCACCGACGACTTCCTCTCGATGATCCACGGCCGTCGCCAGGAGACGACCATCGAGGCCGCCCTCGACGAAGACGGCCACCTCCTCGGTTTGCGTGGCGAGATCGACGCCGACCTCGGCGGGTATCCCACCGGCGGTGGCATCGGCATCCCGCGGGGGACGGCGGGGATGCTCGCTGGCGCCTACGACTTCGACGCCGCCCACGTGACGGTCAGGGGTGTCGTCACGAACACGGCACCCATCTCGGCGTATCGCGGCGCCGGCCGACCCGAAGCCGCCTACACCATCGAGCGCCTCGCGAGAGTCTGTGCCCGCGAACTGGATATGGACCCCGCGGAGTTCCGCCGGCGTAACTACCTCCCGCCCGAGACATTCCCGGTCGAGACGGCGCTGGGCAACGAGTACGACAGCGGCGAGTACGCGAAGGCGCTCGACCGCGCCCTCGAAATCCTCGACTACGACGCGTTCCGCGACCGCCAGGAACGGGCCCGCGAGGAGGGTCGCTACCTCGGGGTCGGCTTCTCCTCGTACGTCGAGATCTGTGGCGGCTGGGAGGGCGACCTGGAGAGCGGGCAGATACGCGTCAACGCCGACGGCCAGGTCACCATCGCGACCGGCACACAGGACACCGGCCAGGGCCACGCCACGAGTTACGCACAGGTCGTCGCCGACGAACTCGGGGTCCCCGCCGACGACATCGAGGTCGTCGAGGGCGACACCGACAAAGTGACCGAGGGTGGCGGGACCGCGGGGAGTCGCAGTCTGCCGATGGCGGGTAGCGTCCTCCAGCGCTCTGCCGAGAAGATAGTCGAGAAGGCCCGACTCGTCGCCGCGGGCGAACTCGAAGCCCCGCCCGAGGACGTCGAGTTCGACGACGGCGAGTTCCACGTCACCGGTGCGCCCGGCCGCTCTGTGGGATTCGAGGCGGTCGCGGAGGCGGCCTACGACCCCGGCGACCTGCCCGAGGACGTCGAACCCGGGCTGGAAGCGTCGTCGTACTTCGAACCCGACGGGTCGACGGCGCCCTTCGGCACCCACGTCGCGGTCGTCGAAGTCGAACCGGAGACCGGCGAGGTCGGTATCGAGCGGTTCGTCGCGGTCGACGACGTCGGCCCGCAGGTCAACCCGAAACTCGTCGAGGGCCAGATCATGGGCGGGGTCGCCCAGGGCATCGGGCAGGCGCTCTACGAGGACGGCCGCTACGACGAGAGTGGCAACCTCGCGACCGCCTCCCTGCAGGACTACGCGATCCCCAAGTCGATGGACATCCCGGACATCGAGTGGGACAGCACGGTGACGCCCACACCCAACAACCCGCTGGGCGTCAAGGGGGTCGGCGAGGCCGGCACGATCGGTTCGATGGCGGCCGTCGTCAACGCGGCCATCGACGCCGTCGAACCGCTCGGCGTCGACCGCCTGGACATGCCCCTGACCAACGAGCGGGTCTGGTCGGCTATCCAGGACGCCGACGAGAACTGACCTGCCCGACAGCGTTCGGCCGGCCAGTCACCGGTCCCGGAAACGACTGCCAGCCGACCGTCTCGACGACCCCTCACGAGATCTGATACTGTGGCCCGATGACTTATTTACCGGGAGCAGTGAACGGTGGAAACATAGACGTCATGAGTTATCTACTGACGGATCCCGACGTCGTCCTCGTCGTCGGTGGGTCGGCCGACGCGCGTGAGGAAGTCCGGGCCGTCATCGCTGCCGACAGTGCGACCGACGTCGAACGGCTCGAGAGCGCCTCGTCACTGCGAGAGACGCTCGCGGCCAGGGACGACATCGGCTGTCTCGTCTGCCTCGCTGTGGACCCTGCGGACGTGCGGGCGACCTTCGAGGCGGCCCGGACGGAAACCCCCGACGGGCGCCTGCCGGTCGTCGCCCTCGACGCGAGCGACGGTCTGCTCGGAGAAGACGGCGGAGATGGCACAGGCACCGAGGGCCGCACAGACACCGAGGACGGCACTGACGACGCCGCTCACGGGAACAGTCCCGCGACGCCCGACGGGTCGGTCGCGGTCGCCGCCGCCGACGACGAGTACTGCCGGTATCTCCCGCCGGGCGTCGACCCGGTGCGACTCCGGTCGGTCGTCCAGGACTGCCTCGACGCCTACGACCGGTCCCGTCACGAGAACGCCCGGAGCAGCGCCCTCCAGTCGTTGCTCGACGAGGGCGACCTCGAGGTGTTCGTCAAGGACGACCGGGGGCGACACGTCTACCGCGCCGACGAGGAAGACGGACCCGACCCCGAAGACGCGGTCGGCGAAACCGACGTCGGCCTCGGGACGGTGACGATGACCGACGCAGACCGGCGTTCCTACGAGGAGGACCTCACCGTCGCCGAGACCGGCGTCCCCAGTTATCGGACAGAACACGAGTACCAGTTCACCGGCGGGGACACCCACTGGAAACAGGCGACCCGCGTTCCCTGGCGCGGCCCCGACGGCGAGGTCCGTGGTGTCGTCGGCTACGCCGAGGACATCACCCGGCGCAAGCGCTACGAGTCGCTCCTCGAGGAACAGGCCGACCGCGTCGACGAGGTCGTCAGCTACATCTCCCACGACCTGCGCACGCCGCTGCAGATCATCCACGGCGCTGCCGACGTCGCCCGCCACACCGACGAGGACGTGGAGTACCTCGAAAAGATCGCCGACGCCGCCGACCGGATAGAGGAGATCGTCGAAGACACTCGCACCATCGCCACGGGCTACCGCGTCTCGCCGCTGTCGAGCAACACGCTCCAGTCGCTCCAGGCCGACGCGCTGACGACCGACCTCCGGCCGCTCGTCGAAGACGCCTGGTCGTCGGTCGCGCCGGAGACGGCGACACTCGACGTCGAACTCCCCGAGGAGACCGTCGTCACCGCCGAGACCGAGACCCTGCGTCCCGTCCTGGTCAACCTCTTCCAGAACGCCGTGGAGCATGGCTCCACGAGCCCTGGCTCGCAAACTCGCCAGGACGCCGTGGAACACGGTTCCACGAGCCCTCCGTCGCAGGTTCCGGAGGACGCCGTCGAACACGCCAGCGAGGACGTGACCGTCACCGTCAGCGTCACGGAGACGAACGGGCTCTTCGTCGCCGACGACGGCCCCGGCATCCCGGTCGAGGAGCGCGAGTCGGTGACCGACCTCGGGTACACGACCGACCCGGACGGCACCGGCACGGGACTGGACATCGTCTCGAACGTCGTCGACCGACAGGGCTGGGAACTGACTATCACCGACGCGAACCCCGACGCCACACGGGACGAGGCGACGGCCGAATCGCCCGGTGCCCGCTTCGAGATCGAGGGCCCACCGATCGTCACCCGGACGGGCGTCGAGGGCGAGCGCGGACAGCGGGTCGACCTCGACGAACACGGCGACGTCGGCCCGGTGTCGGTCCCGGGCGAGTCCCACTACGACCCCGACGCCGACGAGTGGACGCTCGTCGGCGACGGGCGCAACGTCTGGGGCGACACCCACGAGTTTCACCTCGTCTCCGGAACCGCCGAGCCACCCGTCCGCATCGAGGGGCGGATCCCGCGACTCGACGGCGTCGAGGAGTTCAGCAAGGCAGGCTTTACCGTCCGAGACGGGCGCGGCGAGCGCGACCCGTTCGGGTTCGTCGGCGTGACCGAAACCCACGGTGTCGAGGTGCTCTGGCGACCCACGGCGGACACCCACACCGCCAGCGAACAGTTCGACGACATCCTCGACGGCTTTCCCTGGTACCGCGTCGAATACGTCGACGGCGTCGTCACCTGCTCGCTCTCGAAAGACGGCGAGCACTGGGTCCCGGTCGACCAGAAGGCGGTCGAACTCGGCGACCGCGTCCTCGTCGGGCTGCTCGTCTGCAGTCACAGCAGCAAACAGACCGCGGAGGCCACCTTCGCCGACGTCCGCGCCCACAAACTCGACGTCGACAGCAGCTGACCCACCGAGTGTCTCACTCGACTCGCGCCAGTCGCACGCAGACGACGGTCCCCCGTGGGTCGTTGTCCTCGACCCAGACTTCGCCGTCGTACATATCGACGATCGTGTCCACGAGGTAGAGTCCGATCCCCGTGCCCGGACTCTCCAGTCCCTTCTCACCGCGACCGAAGACGGCCTCCTTCTGGCTGTCGGGCACGCCGGGCCCGTCGTCGGCGACGCGAACGACGACCGCCTCGTCGTCGGTCTCGACGCCCACCTCGACTGTGGGTCGGTCGGTGTCGTTGTGATAGACGGCGTTGGTCAGGAGGTTCCGGAACAGTTCCCCGAGCATCTCGTTGGCCCGGACCCTGACCTCTGGGAGCGTCTCGGGGCCCTCGATGCGGGCGTCGTCGTGTATCGAGCGCACTCTCCCGAGTTCGGACCGGAGCGACGGCGCGAGCGGGACGGCCTCGACGGTCGGCTGGTCGCCCAGCATCGCCCCGACGAGCGCCCGGACCGTATCGAGCAACTCCGCGACGCGCTCGCCGCTCCGGCGTATCGCGTCGAGATCCGCCTGTGCGTCGGGGTCCGAGACACACTCGGCCAGCAACGTCGCCCGCTGGTTGACGATCGACACCTCGTGAGCGACGTCGTGGCGGAGCAATCTGTTCAACAGCTCCAGTTCCTCGGTCTGGGCCTCCAGCGTCCGTTCGTACTCCTTGCGTTCGGTGATGGCGAGGCTGAACCCGATCAACCCCTTGGTCTCGCCGTCGTCGTCCTGCCAGGGGACTTTCGTCGTCGTCACCCAGAGGTCGTCGCCGTCCTCGCGCTGGATGTGTTCTTCCTTGTTATAGATGGGCTCGCCCGTCTCGATCACGCGCAGGTCGTCCTCGTAGGGTTCGCGGGCGTTCGCTTCCGGGAGCAAGTCGAGATCCGTCTTGCCGACGAAGTCCGACGGGCCGTCGATCCGCTCCCCCTCTTTCGGTTCTGGCGCCGTCGACTCGTCGTACCCGGTGGCGTGGCCCCGGCTGACCCGGAGGTGTCTCGCCTCCTCGTCTTTGATGTACAGCGACAGCGGCAGCTCCGAGAAGACGGCGTCGAGCTGGGCGGCTTTCTCGCGCAACTCGGCGACGGAGTCGGGCGACGGGGCGGTCGTGCGCTCGACCCGTCTCGCCAGCAACGACGGGTGGGCGAGTGCCTCCCCACGCCGACAGAACTCCGTCGCACCCGCCGCCAGTGCGTCGTCGGGGTCGGTGGCGGCGTCGCCCAGCACCACGACCGGGAGTTCGGGGTGACGGTCCCGGACCGTCCGCAGACAGTCCAGTCCGTCGAACTCGCCGCTGGCGACGACCAGACAGTCGACGGCGCGTGCGCTATCGGCGAGTCTGGCAACGGCGTCACTCGCCGTCGTCTCCGTCTCGACCGTGACGCCCCCGGCCGCGCCTTCGAGTGCGTTCGCGACCTCGCGCGCGGCCCCCGCGTCCGCATCGACGTGCAGGACTGTCCGGTCTCTCTCTCGGCCAGTTGTCACGTACCACGTCACTGTCGGGAGTGGAAGTAAGTAATTGCTGGATCAAGTCCGGGATCTGACTGGTCGTCCGTACCGGTCAGTCGCTCTCGACGCCGGTCAGTCGCTCCCGGCGGCGCCGCTCAGTCGCTCCCGGCGGCGCCGCTCAGTCGCTCCCGGCGGCGCCGCTCAGTCGCTCCCGGCGTCGGCCATCGGGTCGCTCTCGAGGAAGCGGTCGCGGATCTCGGGCGTGGGGACCATACACCGGTCTTTCTTGCCGAAGACGGCGTACCGGGACGACGCGACGGCGTCGTAGGCGGCGTCCCTGAGGACGCGGGGGACGTACCGGCCGACCCACAGCAGCGACCACGGCCGCTCCAGTCGGCGGGCGATCCGCAACGCTGCGTCGGATTTGGTGTAGTACTCCTCACCCTCGACGAGGACGATCGTGTCGAAGTCGTAGTCGGTCAACCCGACTTCCTCGAGGAGTGCCTGCGCGCTCTCGGACTGGAGCGGTGCGAATCGAAGCGTCGCCTGTGGGTCGTGTTCGATCAGGAACTGGACGCTCCCGCTACAGAGGTTACAGACCCCGTCGAACAGCACGACCGGCCGGTCGCGCGGGACGTCCACCATCACCAGGTGATACGCCGCCCACGCACTTGAACCACCGTCTCCGGTCGGGGCGAGCGTCCCGGGGGACAAAACCGGGTAAATCCGGCGCAAATCGCGTCGAACGACGTACCATTATACGGGTCCATCCACTGTATGGGTGTACGTGAGAGTCCAGCTACGAACCACGTTCGCCAGGGGAACGCGACCGGACGACCGATGCACGCCACCGGACGCCGAGCCCCGGTTCCCGGCCGACGACTGTGGTGTTCCGGAGGGCCCGCAGCGATGAACCGGCGACTCCTCTCGGTCGCGGTGGTCGTCGCCGTCGTCCTCGTCGCCGGCGCGTTCGTCCTCCCCGACGGACCCACGCCCGGAGTGACGGGGGAGACCCCCACCGACGCGGCCGGTGACGGCGGCGACGGTGGGTCCGAAGGCAGCGCTTCGACACCGCAGATCACCGTCTCGGGCGGTGCGGGCACCACGACGTCCGTGAACCCGTTCGCCTTCACGATCGAGGAGATCGAACAGTGTGGGAACACCTGCCGGGACGTGACGTCGACGGTGACCAACCAGCAGTCGACCGACGCCGCCGACGTGGACGTCACGACCGACATCTACGCCGGCAACGAGACCAGCGGCGACCCAATCTGGAACGGCCAGGAGTCGGTCGGGACCCTCCCGGCGGGCGAGTCCTACACCGCCACCAAACGCGTGGACCTCGGGATGTCGGACGCGCTCGCAATCGAGCGAAACGACGGCTGGATCACCATCGAGACCACGATCGAGTCCGACTCGAAGACGATGACGGTCGTCCAGCACCGCGACGTGAACTGAGGACGGGTACGAGCGGGCCACGCCTGGCGACGCGAGCCGACAGCCTCATTCTCCCGCCCCCCGAGCGAGTGGACGTGACCGACTACTTCGAGGTCTTCGAACGCGACGGGGCCGCCCGCCGTGGCGAGCTCCGACTCGCGTCGCCGGTGTCGACCCCCGCGCTCGTGACCGACGCCGAGGCCGATGCGACTGCCGGCGCAGCCGCGGATACCGATGCGACTGCCGGCGCAGCCGCCGATTCCGACGCGGACGCAGACACGGACACGATCGCCATCACTCGTCCCGAGGCAGGCATCGCCCACCCCGTCCTCGCCGACACCGGGAGCGAGTGGGTGGCCGAGCGGGAGGTTCCGGCTGGTGACGACGCGACGCTCACGATACTCCCCCACCGCGCACTCCCGGCCGGGACGCCCGACGAGGTACAGGGTGCCTTCGCCGGCCAGGCCACCGACGTCGACTTCCCGAGTGCCGCCGTCGTCTCGTCCGACACCGCCGCCGACCACGGCACCGACGCCTACGTCCTCTCGGGCGCGCCGGGCGTCGTCGGCCACGCCGCCGCGTTCGTCGACACGATCACCACCGTCCGCGAGGCCATCCCCCCGGACAGCGCACTCTACCTGCCGGGCGTCGCCACGCCGGCCAACGTCGCGACGCTCGTCTACGCGGGCGTCGACCTCGTCGACGCAGACCGTGCCGTCGTCCGTGGGTTCGACGGCCACTACCTCACGACCGACGGCCACGCCTTCCTCGACGACCTCGACGAACTCCCGTGTGCCTGCCCTGCCTGCCAGCGACCCCCCGAGGAGTTCGGCCCCGGAGACTGTGCCGAACACAACGTCAACGCGCTCGCCGCCGCCCTCAGGACGGCCCGCCGTCGCGTCCACGAGGGCCGACTCAGGGACTACATCGAGGGCCAGGCCCGCCACGAGCAGTGGCTCACCGCCACGTTCCGCCGACTCGACCAGGAGTGGGGCTATCTCGAAGCCCGCACGCCGCTCGTCCGGACTGCCGAGATAACCGCAGCGACCGAGGACACGCTCCGCCGGGTCGAGATCCAGCGCTTCGCCCAGCGTGTCACCGAACGCTACACCAACCGCTTCGACCACCCGCTCGTTATCGTCCCGTGTTCGGCGCGGAAACCGTACAGCCAGTCACAGAGTCACGGCCAGTACCACGACGTGGTCCAGTGGCGCGCCCACAAGGTGTCGATGACCTCGCCCATCGGCGTCGTCCCGCAGGAACTCGAACTCACCTACCCCGCACAGCACTACGACTCGGTCGTGACGGGTCGCTGGAGTGCCAACGAGGTCGAGTTCGTCGCCGACGTGCTCGAACGCTACCTGCGGCGCAACGACTACCCCGACGTGATCGCCCACGTCCCCGAGGACTACCGCTCTATCTGCGAGCGCGTCGAAGACGCCCTCGATACGGCGTTTACCTACACCGTCGAAGACCACCCGACCACCACGGAGTCACTCGGCAATCTCGACGCCGCGCTGGACGGCGAGTTGCGCTACGGCAAGCGCGAGCGCCAGCACAACACCGTCCGGGCGGTCGCGGACTACCAGTTCGGGCCCGGCGCCGGCGACGACCTCTTCGAGGACCTGGAGATCCGAGGTAGTCAGCCCGGCCTCCAGGCCCACGACGGCGACGGCGAGCAACTCGCCGTAATCACCCGCAACTACGGGACGCTCGCGTTCACACTCGCCGGCGCCCGCCACTGGGTCGAGAGCGACGCGCCCACCAAACGGGTCGAGATCGACCCCTTCGTCCCGCACGGTAGCGTCCTCGCGCCGGGCGTCGTCGACGCCGACGACGACATCCGCGTCGGCGACGAGGTCGTCATCGAGGGTCCCAGCGCCTTCGGCGTCGGCCGCGCGCAGATGTCTGGTCCCGAAATGACTCGCTCGACGCGGGGCATCGCCAGCGAAGTGCGCCACGTCGAGGAGACCTGAACGAGCGAGTGATTCCTGGGACTTTCGTGTTCGTTCGACCGCCTCGATCTCCACAGTATCTCGCACACCCAACTCGAGTCTCGGCGCGCGCCGTCGAGCGGTGCGAGGCGCGACCGGAGGGAGGGCCTCGATGCGAACGGGGAGGGACGACCCGTGAGCGTTTCATCGCGAGACGTATCGTGCGAGGGATGAGCACCGGAGCGCCGCAGGCGCGAGGAGCGCAGTCGGTTGGGGAGGTGTGAGGCCGTCGCGGTGCTGTGCTGGGCGGTGCTGTGCTGGGCGGTGCAGTCGCAGTTGCGGTGCGGTCCCTGGTGGACTGAAAGGGCGAGGCACGCTCGCGGCGGACGCGTAGTCGCCTGAGCGGGCCCTATTCGAGCGAGTGTGGGGCGGTGCTGTTGTTCGAGCGAGAATATCCCGGTCAGCGACGGCGAGCGTGCCGAGGGCTTTCATCTATTGTTGTGAGTAGCGGTGCTGTCGTCTCAGAACGAGCGTATCGAGAACTCCCATCGCACACCATCAACTCCAGTCGATCCCACTGATACTGCTAGCGAGGTGGACGCGAAGCGGTTAACCGCTCGGACACGCTACCTCGACCCAATCCAATGAGCCAGCCCGAGCCAAGCCCCGAGGTCTACGAGCAGGGAAAGGGGATGGACGCCCACAACCGGGCGATGCGGGAGATCCGCTCGCGCAACGACGCCAGCTACGACCCCCGCGAACCCACCCGCGTGTGGATCGACGAGGACAACACGCCGAGTGGCGTCGTCGACTCGCTCACCATCATCCTCAACACCGGCGGCTGTCGCTGGGCTCGCGCCGGCGGCTGTACCATGTGTGGCTACGTCGCCGAATCCGTCGAGGGCGGCTCCGTCGCCCACGAGGACCTCATGGCCCAGATCGACGCCTGTCTCGACCACGAGGCCGAACACGCCGACGATCTGGACGACGGCACGGCGGACCTGATCAAGATCTACACCTCCGGGTCCTTCCTCGACGAGCGCGAGGTCGGTGCCGAGACCCGCCAGGCCATCGCCGAGACGTTCGGCGACCGCGAGCGCATCGTCGTCGAGTCGCTGCCCGACTTCGTCGACCGCGAGAAGATCGGCGACTTCCTCGACGAGGGGCTGGACACGGACGTGGCGGTGGGTCTCGAAACCGCCACGGACCGCGTGCGTCACGACTGCGTGAACAAGTACTTCGACTTCGCCGACTTCGAGGCGGCCTGCGCGGAAGCGCGTACCGCGGGCGATGACTACGACGCCGAGGCGGGCGTCAAGGCCTACCTCCTCATGAAGCCGCCTTTCCTCTCCGAATCCGAGGCTGTCGCGGACATGAAACGGTCCGTCCGGCGCTGCGCGGACGTCGAGGGCTGTCACACCGTCTCGATGAACCCGACGAACGTCCAGCGCTACACGATGGTCGAAGAGCTGTACCACGACGGCGGCTACCGCCCGCCGTGGCTCTGGTCGGTGTGTGACGTCCTCGAATCCACTGCCGACGCCGACGCCATCGTCGTCTCCGACCCCGTCGGCCACGGGTCGGACCGGGGTCCGCACAACTGCGGCGAGTGTGACGACCGCGTCCAGCGCGCGATCAAGGACTTCGACAAGCGCCAGGACCCCTCTGTCTTCGAGCAGGCCTCCTGTGACTGCGAGCGCACGTGGGAACAGGTCTGCGCTCGCGAGCGAGGGTACTCGCTACCGCTGACGCGCTGAGACCGGTCGACGATACACCGGACCACGCCGGCCTCGCTCACCATGGTCGAACCGGTCGACACCGGATCAGGGATCGCGGTTCCGTGTGGAATATTGCCTACCGAGCAGTTGTAACGCTCTATTCCACTTTCACTCCGGTAGGCTGTGATTTTTGTACGAAGGAGGATTACACCTACGTAGGGGTCCCCTGGAGACGATAGTGTCACACGCTCCGTGGACCCCGTTCGTTCCCTGACGAGCGTGCACCCGAGTAGCCGCCGGGTTCGCGAACGCCCCCTCGAACTCGTGACCGTCCATCGTAGAAACGTTCACTCTCTGTAGTGAATGTAACGCTGGTTTCGTGCGGAGAGTTTTGGAACGAACTCGCTCTGGAGACCGCACCGCATTCGAGGTGGTGCGTTGAAAGCCCTCGGGTCGCTCGCGGTCGCTGAGCGGGATATCCGCGCTCTCAGCACTGCCCGCGCGGATAGTGGCCCGCTCAGCCGACTAAACTGTGCGCGACCGACCCTCGCCCTTTCAGTCCGCCAGGAATACCGCACAGTACAGCAACCGCAGGCCACACACCACCCCAACCGATTGCGCTTCTCGCTGCGCTGCGATGCTCATCCCTCGCGCGGACTGTCTCGCGATAAAACGCTCGACAGCGCGCGCCACCGCTCGTGATAACTACCTCCCTTTCGATACCGTTCGCGGAGGACGCCGACCGGTGTGCGAGCAGTCTACGGTAGAGAACTCGAAAACCGGCCGCTCGACTCGCAAACGCCGTCGAGCGAGTGGCGAGGGTCCCGGTGAATCACCGCTGGACGAAGCCGACCAGTTTGTCGAGCCAGCCGGCGTCGCCGGTGATCGGCCGGTCGGAGTCGAACAGGCGGATCACGAGCCACACCGCGCCGACGGCGAACAGTATCTCGTAGCCGATTCCCAGGATCACCAGCCCCACGTCGTCGAACAGCAGTCGCTTGGGCGCGATGATCGGGTGACTGAACGGGATCACCAGCAGCGCGGCCTTCGCGCCGAGCCCGAGCGTGTCGATATCGGTGAACATCGTCGCGAACATCGGGACGATGGCCAGCCCAGAGAGGGGCAACAGCAGCATCTGGGCGCCCTGCTGGCTGTCGGCGAACACGCCCAGCGCCAGTGCGAGCGCGAGCGTGCCCACCAGCGAGAAAAACAGTGAGACGGCGATGAGCGCGTAATCCATCCCACCCAGCGTGACCGCCGACCCGCCGAAGGAGGTCCCCACCCCCAGCTGTGCGAAGGCGAGTCCACCGGTATAGAGCGCCGTGGCGATGAGTCCGATGAACGACCCGCCCAGCAGTTTCGCGGCGACGATCTGGCGGCGCTTGACCGGCATCGACAGCAGGGTTTCCAGCGTCTTGTTCTCCTTCTCGCTGGCCATCGAGTTCATCACCATCTGTCCCGAGAAGACGATGGCGAACATGATAACGACGGGCACGAAGACGAACTGCGAGGTGAAGGCCGCCGAGATGGCCCCGGGCGAGGCGTCCATGCGTTCGCCTTTCACGTAGGTGGTGTGACTCCGCTCTATCGGGTCGAGTTCCGTCTCGGTCGCGCCCGTGATGGCGACGGTGAGGTTTCGACCCGCCTGCGAGATCAGTCCCTCGACCTGCGTCGAGGAGGCGATGCCGACGATGCTGACGCTCTCGACCTGCGTGTAGAGGCGTACCCGCCCCCGCTGGCCGTCGCGTATCCGCTCGGTGAAGTTGTCCGGGACGACGACCACCGCCGACCCGCCCGCCTCGGTCGTCCGGTTCAGCGCCCGTTCGGGACTGCCGTCGGTTCCGTCGTAGACGACGTCGGCCCGCGCCTGCAGCGTCTCTCGTACCACGTCTGCGTACTCGCCGTCGTCGTAGGCGAGTACGCCCACCTGCGGTTCGTTACCCAGTTGCTCCTCGATCCCGCCCAGGCCCTGCCCCATGGCGATGAACAGGACGGGGAGCATCAGGATCGGCAGGATGTACCGCGGACGCAGCAGTTCGCGGGCTTCCTTCCAGACCAGCCTCGTGAAGGGTCTCACGCGACCACCCCCGCCGTCCCGAGCGACGGCCGACGCACGCGAGCGGTCATCGGACCACCTCCACGAACACGTCTTCGAGGTTCTGGGCGTCGAACTCGGCTTTCAGTTCCGCGGGCGTGCCCTCGACGACGATCTCGCCGTCGTTGAGCAGCCCCACCCGGTCACAGAGGAACTCGACTTCGAGCATGTTGTGCGAGGACAGCAACACGCTCCGGTCGGCGTTCGGGAAGTCCTTGATCACCCCGCGCACCGTGCGGGCGTTCTGGACGTCCAGCCCCGACGTGGGCTCGTCGAGGATGGCGAGTTCCGGGTCGGTCATCAGCGCGCTCCCGAGCAGGAGTTTTCGCCCCATCCCCTTGCTGTACTCCTTGGTCTTGTCGTCGATGCGCTCGCCGAGGTCGGCCACCTCGACGCCGCGCTCGACCATCGCCTCGCTGTCGCCGTCGTAGAAGTCGGCGACGAACGCGAGGAACTGCCGGCCGGTCATCGCGTCGTAGGACCCGGCCTCCTCCGGCAAGTACCGGATCGCTTTCCGGACTGCGGCCGAAGCCGTGTCGACGTCGTTGCCCGCCACCGTGACCGTCCCCCCGTCGCGGTCCAACAGCGTCGCGAGCGTCCGCAGCGTCGTCGTCTTCCCCGCGCCGTTGGGGCCCACGAGCCCGAATATCTCGTCGCGGCGTACCTCGAACGAGACGCCGTCGAGCGCCTGGACGTCACCGTATCGCTTCTGTAAGTCCGCTACTTCGACTGCTGGCGCTGACATTGAGTTCTGTCCGGCGATCCGTCCATCAGCGATTTGATTGTTCTGATATCGTATCGGCGAGCGGACCAGTCCGGGGACAGGACCGCCACACTGATGCCTTCGGCCCGGTCCCGAGTGACCGACTCACCGCTGTACTGTTCGGGTCCCCGACCGAGACTCGACGGTGGGTCGTCTCGGGTTCGGGGATAGTCAGGCGGTTTTATATGCGGGCCGTGCGTACTGTAGTGTGTCATGAACCGGACCAAACTCATCGCTGTCGTCGCTATCGTCGCAGTCGTCGCAATCGCCCTCCTCCGCCGCCGTGGCGGTGGTGACGAGTTCGACGAGTTCGACGAGTAACGCCCTCCGACCACTTCTCTCCTCTCTCGACCGACCAGCCGCTGGCTCACCCGGCGGAGACGGCATCCAGAGGCACCAGGTCACGAGACGTTCGACGGACCGACCAGAACCCCCTTTTCGGACCAGTCCTAAGCGGGGGTAATGCCAGCCAGTCGGTCGCTCTCCCGGCGGGATTTCGTGAAGGCGGCGGTCGCCATCGGCGGCGCAGGGGCGCTGTCGGCCTGTCTGAACCGGGAGTCACCGGACCTCCCGCAGGGGCCGGACGACCCAGCCTATTCGACCCGCCAGCACGCCTGGAACGACGCGCTCGCCAGGGACGAGCACGGCAACCACGTCCCGCCGCGCCACCACGTGGTCCGCCTGCTCGACTACCAGGGCGAGGGTACGCCCACCGCCGACGAGCGTGAAACCGTCGAGACCGCACTCCACTCGCTCGAACGTGCCTATCCCCGTCGTCACGAGACCGACGACGGCCCGGCAGTCGGACTCCTCTTTACCGTCGGCTACACACCTGCCTACTTCGAGCGGTTCGACACCGACCTCCCCGAAAGCGTGGACTTGCCCGACCCCGAACCCCTGGCATCCTTCGAGAACCCGACGCCGGACACACCCGACGTCGCGATACATCTCGCCAGCGACTACGGGTCGGTCGCCCTCGCCGCCGAGGAAGCCCTGCTGGGCGAGCGCGAAACCGTCAACGGCGTCGAGATGGACGCCGACGTCTCGGAGCTACTCGCGGACGCGGCCCTCGACGACGACGGGCGAGCCCGTCGAACGGGCTTCGTCGGCGACGGCCTCCCCGCCGAGAACCAGGACGTCCAGGGGATACCGGACTCCGAACCCGTCCCCGAGGACTCGCCGCTGTACATGGGCTTCGACTCGGGATTCGAGGGGAGTCAGGCCACCGAGGACCGCGTCACGATCGGCGACGGTCCCTTCGCCGGCGGGACCACCCAGCACCTCTCGGCCATCGAGTTGAGCCTCGAGCAGTGGTACGAACAGGACAGTCGCTTCCACCGCGAGGCGACGATGTTCTGTCCCGCTCACGCCGAGAACGGGCGGATCGAGGGCACCGGCGAGAACCTCGGCGCGACCAACGGTGTCTCGGCGTGTGCCGACGACGTCGAGTCGGACGCCCGCGAGAAGGGGAAGGTCGGACACGCACAGAAGGTCGCGAGCGTCCGGAGAGACGGCATGCCCCGGATCCTCCGGCGTGACTTCGACTCGACCGACGGCGGGCGGGCGAGCGTCCACTTCCTCGCGCTGCAGTCGGGTATCGGCGAGTTCGTCGCGACCAGGGAGGCGATGAACGGCACCGACGCCGCCAGCGAGGGCGCGGTCGGCCAGCGCACCAACAACGGCATCCTCCAGTACATGTCCGTCGAACGCCGCGGCAACTACCTCGTGCCACCCCGCGAGTTGCGGGCGTTCCCCGAGCCACGCCCCTGACCGACTCGATAGCGCACGTCGTCGAAGTGTTCACTCCCACTGTTTGTGTGTCACTTTTGGGCTGGTGGCGTTACCACGAGCAGTGGCGCGCGCCGTCGAGCCTCCCGTGGCGAGACGGTGCCGCGCGAGGGATGAGCGAGGGAGCGAAGCGACCGAGCGAATCGGCTGGGGGGG